>JAEEGL011596900.1_pt1 | contig 54114 bp, 39 predicted proteins | sample 9134231 | NCBI WGS metagenome assembly JAEEGL01 (sample SAMN16246548, study PRJNA631951) | gut metagenome | biome: gut microbiome; feature: rumen; material: fiber-attached | host: Bos | place: Iran: Karaj | collected 2018-10 | reverse complement strand
GCGTCGTAGGGAGTCAGTCGGCTTTGCCTTCCTTAGGAGTGATGAGCGACTGGATGAAGTTGGTGGTGCTCTCTATCTCGAGGTCGGTGAAGCGCTGGGGGTTGCCCATATAGCGATTGTAGCCGGAGCGAGAGCCAATGTTGCCAAAGTGGTCGGCCACGCTGTTGTAATCCGTCTCGGTGATGAGGCCCTGCTTGGCAGCGCAGTAAATGGCCAGGGCGGCCTTCTTGCCCTTGCGGCCCTTCCATCAGTTTGTTACCGTGAATGATAGGCTAATCGAAACCGCTACGTTTAGGAGTCCGCGAAATAGAAAACGCGGGCTCCTATTGTTTTCAAATACTATCAAATGCTATCAAAACTATCACTAAAAATAAAGAGCCAAGGAAAAAGTAGCGGCGTTCAACTCTGGAACGCCGCTACTTTCGTTTTCTTTTGCTCCTCAGCATTTTATCAGTCCTTTCCATTCACGCTATATCATATCCGGAGTTTTTTAGATTTTCGTTTTTATGTAATCCTCCAGTTTCTCTATCTGGTTCTTCACCTTGTCCACCTCGCGCAGCAGAAGCGTCTTGTCCACCTCCTCGCTTGCTGCCATCATATACATACCATAATATGTGCACATAACATCGCTCCACTCCTGCCACGAGTATTCCAGCTGAGTCCGTGGGTCAGTGTATCTGCCCTTCCCCCACATCACTCTCAGTCCATGCTCCACGCCCAGATAATCTCTTCGGAACGCTGCCTTGCATTCCTCCTCAAACAGTGAGCCGACGAAATCCACCCACTCATCTTCATCAAACACATACATCTGCTCTTTACGCATATAGGCAAAGACAGCGTCACCCAGCATCTTGTACTCCAGGTCTTCCTCGTAGCTCGTAGCTTCGGGGGCAAAAGGATTCTTCATGATTTCTGTAATTAAAAAAAACTTTGCATCCGCCCGGTCGTCAACCAAAGCAGATGCAAAGATATTTCTTCCTATTATCCCCTCCAAGCTTTTCCCTCGTGCAAGCCTTGCAGGGCACAACAATTTACAAATCCTCCGTCTCCCACTTCACCAGTTCGCGTGGCAACGTGATACGGCGAGCCTCAAGACGCTCTCCCGTGACATAGTAATTATGAGCGAGAAGGTCATTAAACTGTCCTATAAAAGCTGAGCGGATTCGACTGAGATTCTCGTTGATGGCATTGTCGTAGGGTGTAGTAACCTTTTCTATCGTTCGCTGCCAACTCTCAGTCACTCCGTTAGGATATAATCGGGCAAATATGTTTTTGAGTTCTTCCCTGTGGTCGGGCAAGTCTTTGATGTAAATACCTTCTGCATGGCGCAAGAAGAGCAAATATATCGCTTTCTGCATTGGCGTGATGCGTATCTCCATTCCGAAGTAATCGGGCAGCACAATACGGTAATCCTTCGTAATCACAAGACGACTCAATCTGCGCTTGTGGTTTTTGAACAGGATCTCTATTATATGAGACTCCACTCCAATTGTCCTGAGTTTCTCTAACCGTTCGGTTATCTCGTTTATGAGTTTCCTGGATTGGTAGTTAAGCCCACCGTACTGTGCAGCCGCGTCATCTGGCAATGAAGACTGCTGCGCACCGTCTTCTTCTGATTTTTCTCCGTCGCGTAATAATTTTCCTCCATCTTCACGCGCCTTATCATCGGATGTGTCGTCCTCAAGTTTGAAGGCTATGCTAAAACGAACATTGTCTGTTTTGGGCTTTACCTCATCAAATATCTCATCCAGCACATCCCTCAGCCCATTACCTCTGAATGTTTCCTCTGAGATGGTAATGCCCTGCATGGTGTCTTCTGCTCCCTCTGCTTGGATATCCCGACACTTCGGGCCGTAGAATAGGAATGACGGTGTAAACTCCGCCCTTTTCTCCGGCTGCACCAGATAGTCTAAGATGAAGTCGTTGCTCACCATATACTCAGCCTCCCTCTTGCTTTTCGCAAACGGGGCGTTGTAGTGTATCCTCTCTTTAGACAGCAGGTCTTCTATTATATAAGGTATATAGCAGAAAGTGTAGCCATTACTCTCGCAGTAATCGCGAAGGAAATAGAAATTTCGGCTGACAAGTTGTGTAACCTTATCATCCTTATCTCCGCCAACGTAGATAATCTGCTTGAAGTCAGGGCGGAACGGCAGCCTATTAAGATGTAGCGTAAATAGCATAACTCAAATCCTAGCTGCAAAAATACGAAATCTTTTTCTCCTGCAAGCCTTGCAGAGCAAAATCTTTTTGTGCGAAACTATTTCTTCCCTAACTTTGCAAATAAAAATCCACCCCCTATGACCCCCATAAAAACAATAATCGCAATTGAGATAGGTTCATCCAAAGTTGCGGGCCTTGCAGGCGTCAAGCACCGCGACGGCAAGATAGCCGTCGTCGCCCACGTGCAGCAGAGTGCCGCCACATTCATCCGCAAAGGCATCATCTACAATGCCGACCTCGCCGCCGCTTGCATCCGCAACATTATTCTGCGCCTTAAGGAGCAGCTGCAACAAGACATCACCCAGGTCTATGTGGCCTACTCCGGCCAGGGCATCCATTCTGTCGCAAACGAAATAAGCCGTCACTATGACACCGAACACAAAATCACCAAGGAAGACATTGACGGCCTCTACGACGAGAACATCACCAGCGCCCCCGAAGGTCGCTGCATCCTCGAAGTTGTACCACTGGAATACAGATCTGCTACTCAGAAGACCACACAGCCTGTCGGCATCCTCACCACCACAATCACAGGGCGCTACCTCAACATCGTGGCCAAACCCAAGCTCATGGAGTTCCTCGAAGATTGCTTCAAAAGCATAGGCATCCATGTCGTCGAATACAAGCTCACGCCCCTTCTCGTCGGCGACCAGCTCCTAAGCGAATCACAGCGCAACTCTGGCTGCGTCCTCGTAGATATCGGTGCCGACACCACTACTGTGTCGGTCTATAAGTCCAAACTCCTCCGCTTCCTCGCCGTTATCCCCCTCGGCAGCGACAACATCACCAAAGACCTCATGACACTCCAGATGGAGCACTCCGAGGCCGAAGACCTTAAGACCGGCAAGTTTGGTGAGCCCTACGCTACTTTCACCGAAGAAGAAGGCATGGCCATTGTCCACACCACCGCAGACGGCACCCCTATACAGCGCCGCACCCTAAGCGACGTCATTGACGCCCGCCTAACCGAGATACTCCTTAACGTCAAACACCAGATCAACGAATCACGCTATACCCGCGAGAGCTTGGTGGCAGGAGCCTTCCTCACCGGCGGCGGTGCCAACATGCCCAACATCGCTAATGTCTTTAAGGACATCGTTGGCATCGACAAAGTCATCGTGCGCAAAAACTCACTGTCCGCCGACTACATCCTCACTGACCCTGTCCGCACAGCCGAGTCACGCTACCTCGCAGCTCTCGCTCTCCTCGCCATCGCCAATCAGCCATGCACAGTGCCACTACCCCAAAGACCACAAGAAATCTTCGAACAGCCCACCGATACTCCCGATACACCTCCCGCGGATCTCACCAAGAAGCCCAACCGATGGACCCGGTGGTGGATACACATCTCCGACATCGTAAAAGAAGACTAATCCTCTAGCCTTTCCCTCACTGCCCGAAAAAAAGCATTGTCTCCACTAAAGGTCACAGGCACAGATCTGTGGCCTTTCTTCATGCCGTATTTTCAAAATAATCCAGGCTTCACTGTGGCGAAGCCTGGATTAATCGTCGATGGGGGAGAATGCTGGCCAGAAATGTATTTAAACCTAAATTTTAATTAGTTTTGAGAAGTTTGTGGTCAAAGCGAGCGGAGTGATACTGCAAAACCTCCGGAGCGGGCCATCCTGAGTTTGAGAGTGGATTTGCTCGTTACTTTTTGCTTGGTGATGGTGTAGGCTTGTGGGTTTGTTTCGTAGTCAGCGTCGGGCGCATCAGCGTATATGGTGGCTTCGTATTTCGTGCCAGGCTTCAGGAAGTCGAGCTTCACGCTGACGGTGCGTGCGTTCTCGTCGGTAATGCCGCCCACATACCACACATCGTGAGGTTGGGCACCATCAAGGTCTTTTGACGTGGCTCCGTCGGGCAACGCATAGACAAACTTGGCGGCTCCGCTGAGCATGTCTTTTCTACCGTCAGAGAGGGCGGCGACACCGGCTGCAGCCTTGTTGATTGATGACAGCTTCGGGTGGCGGGCCGTGATAATGTATGCTCCCGGCTCCGCCTCCAGATAGAGCGACTTGTCCCAGTCGACGGCCACATCCTTTATAAACTGGAACGCGTCCATGAACCGTGCATAGTTTTCGGGGAGATCGGCTGCCATCTGCAGAGGCGAATAGAAAGTGACATAGAGAGCCAACTGGTTGCAGATGGTGTATTTCAGCTGCTCGTTCCAGCCGGATGTCTTCCTCAAGTCAGTCTCGAAGATGCCCGGAGTGTAGTCCATGGGACCTCCCTGCAATCGTGTGAAGGGGAAGATGGTGGTATGCCCTGGTTGTATATTGCTGCGGAACTCTGTACCCATAGCGCTCTCATTGCCAATCATGTTGGGCCACGTGCGACAGAGGCCTGTGGGACGCACTGCCTCATGGGCGTTCACCATGATACGATGCTTGGCAGCTTCGGTGATGCAATAGTGGTAGTGATTGATGAGAGGTTGGCTGTAGTGGTACTCGCCGTATGGGATAATCTTGCCAACATATCCGCTCTTCACGGCATCGTATCCGTATTGGTTCATCAGTGTATATGCCTTTTCCATCCATCGTTCATAGTTCTGTGTAGACGAAGAAGTTTCATGGTGCATAATGAGGCGTATGCCTTTCTGGTGCGCATAATGGTTGAGCGCGGGCAAATCAAAGTCTGGGTATGGAGTGATGAAGTCAAACACGAAATCCTTCTGGTTGCCGACCCAGTCCTCCCATCCTTCGTTCCATCCTTCAACAAGGAGGGCGTCGAATCCGTTTGCAGCGGCAAAATCAATATATCGGCGCACATTCTCATTATTTGCACCGTGGTAACCGTGAGGCTTGGCATTTCTGTAGTCAGTCTTGCCGAGTTGTACCGAAGGATAATCACTGGTGTACGACCAGTCGCTCTTGCCGGTAATCATCTCCCACCACACACCCATGTACTTAGTTGGATGAATCCACGAAACATCCTCTATCATGCAGGGGTCGTTGAGGTTAAGCACCAGTCGGGAGGCGAGCACCTCCGTGGCACTCTGGCAGACCATGACAGATCTCCAGGGACTCTTGCACGGAGCTTGCATGCGACCTTTCACGCCCTCCGCGTCAGGAGTGAGGTTAGTGCTAAATACAAAGTTGCGGTCGTCAAGGTCAAGGCACATAGTGGGATAGTCCAGCACCGCAGCCTCATGAATATTGATATACAGCCCCTCGTCAGTCTTCATCTGCACTGCCGTCTGCACACCGCATGATGAGGCATCCGTGTGTGGGTGTCCGCAACGCGTGCGTAGTTCGGGAGACAGGCGGCGCACATCAGAAAGCCTCGACTCCGTGGGGTTATACTCCTGCGTGGAATAGTCGCCTGGAATCCACCATGCCATATGGTCACCCGTGAGGGCAAACTGCGTAAGTTCCTCCTTTATCTTGAAATAACGGAGCGAGTTATCCATAGGGAACTCATAGCGGAACCCCAGCCCGTCATCATAGAGTCGGAAACGTACCTGCATAACTGTGGGCTTGTCTTTGTCGTTTCTTGGCGGTTGTTGCAGAGTGACGAGGAGCTCGTTGTAGTGGTTGCGAATCTCAGCTTCCTCTCCCCAAACAGGAGTCCACGTCTCGTCAAAGGAACTTATAGATTTGTCAGTGAACTGGAATCCCTTGTCCAAGTTTTCACGGTCTAAGAGCTGAAAACCCAGTCGAGAAGGCATAATTATAGCTTTTCCGTCACGGCAGAGTTTGTAGGTCGGCACACCGTCATTAACGCGGAACATCATTTCCAGCCGTCCGTCAGGACTCTTGAGCACCACCAGGCTGTCTGATGCCACGGCATGGATAGAGCAGAAAACAAGCATGGCAAGTAATGCCAGAAGCACAAAATTAATTCTTTTCATAATTTAACTGATTATATTTTCCGATTCAAAATTACAAATACACGAACAATTTCTTTATGAATGGGATAATTTTTCATATAGATTTTGTGTGGAATTGGTAGCAAAATGAAGTTTTGGTAACAAAATTGGTAACAAAAACGTCCTCCAGAGTCCAAAATTGTATGCTTTAGTCCACACCTGGACATAAAGTTTATAATCCCTAACCTATTAAAACCACATTTTTCCCTTCAACATATTAAAAGGCCTAATCGTATAGCAATCAGACTTTTAGCATTTTGTTTGAATCAAAGAAAAACGTGAAAAATTTGGTGATTTGCAAAGAAACGCTTAATTTTGTCACGTCATACTTGTGATTCGGCTGGGATTCGAACCCAGGACCCACAGCTTAGAAGGCTGTTGCTCTATCCAGCTGAGCTACCGAACCTTTATGCAGCTTAATAAGCGGCTGCAAAGGTAGTAAAATAATTGAACATTGAACATCGAACATCGAAGAATTTTTTTGCGGCAGTCACTATTTATTAATTTGACGTACAATTTTTAACATTTCTCACACGGTATTTATTTCTAGGAACAAGGCATATTTGTATTAAACATTGAAGAATATTTGTTTGACATGAAAAAATTTGAATTAATATCCCTGCCTTACGAGACAGATGCATTAGAGCCAATAATTGGCAAGGAAACAGTAGGCATTCATTACGGAAAGCATTTGCAGACCTATGTGAACAACCTCAATGGTCTATTGGATAAGAGTGAGATGGCCGACATGTCGCTGGAAGATATTGTCAAGCAATCTGAAGCAGGCATTCTCAACAATGCTGGACAGATATTAAATCACAATCTTTATTTCACTCAATTTGCTCCACCCAAGGAGAACAATATGCCTACAGGGAAGATAGCTGAGGCATTTGACAGGGACTTCTTGTCGTTTGGGGCTTTCCAGGAAGAGTTTGAAAAGAAAGGTGCCACTCTCTTTGGCTCTGGCTGGGTATGGCTCTCAAAGGATGCTGATGGCAAACTTATTATTACCCAAGAAGTAAATGCTGGCAATCCTGTACAGCGCGGCTTGACCCCGCTGCTCACTTTTGATGTGTGGGAACACGCCTACTACCTTGACTACCAGAATCGCCGGGCAGATTACTTGCACTCGCTGTGGGCGATTGTCAACTGGAACGAAGTGGAGAAACGGTATTGTGAACAGAACTGAAGAACATTTGTATTTCACGATTAGACAATTTGACGATTGGACGATTTAGCCAAGTTCGGAAGGAAACAACAGAGACTACGAATTAACGAATTACACAAATGTTTTTTTCAAGAATTATAGAATTAAAGAATTTTTGAAAATAAAAAAACGAAAATATCTGTGGAACATGTGCGAAAAAAGACTACAAATCAAACGAATGAGTTTAACGAAAACGGAAATTGATTTGTAAACGAATTGTACGTTGTAAATTATGAAGTTGTAAATTAAAATGGCTCTGTTTAGCAAAAGACCTTCAGCTATTCCCACAGACCTGGCGGAATGGCCAGGTATGGATGACAACCGACTTCAGGCTGAAAACGAGGCAGCGCCGGAGCGGATGACTTCGTTCATGCCTGCTGAATGGCACCCACATAGATCTGTGCAGTTGACATGGCCCCATGAGGGCACTGACTGGGCTGAGCATATTGACGAAGTGACAGATTGCTATATCCGAATGGCCTATGAAATAAGCGTGGCAGAGAATCTTATCATCGTTTGTCGAGATGCAAATAGTGTGACACAGCTTCTTAAGCAACGCTTGCCCAAAAAATGTCTATCCAAAATAACAATGGTTGAATGTCCGACAAACGACACTTGGGCCCGGGACCATGGCTTTATAACCATAGTGGACGAGGGTCAGTACAAGCTACTGGACTTTTGTTTCAATGGATGGGGTGGTAAATTTGAAGCTAGGCTTGACAACGCTATCAACCGCCAGCTATATGACTCAGGTGTACTGCGAGGCGAATACTGCGACTGCCAAGACATCGTGCTAGAGGGCGGAAGCATTGAGAGTGACGGTCGAGGCACTCTGCTGACCACAACACAGTGCCTGATGAACCCCAACCGCAATCCATCGCTAGGCAAGGCAGACATTGAGCTAGTATTGTTAAACAGACTAAAGGCAAAGCGAGTACTATGGTTAGACTACGGATACTTAGCTGGCGATGATACCGACGGTCATATTGACACTCTTGCAAGACTATGTCCGAATGATACAATATTGTATGTGAAATGCGATGACGCCAGCGACGAACATTACGAGCAACTGCTACTGATGGAACGTCAGCTGCAATCGATGCAAACACTGCATGGGAAACCATATCGACTGTTGGCGTTACCCATGGCGCCATTGATACATGACGAAGAGGGTGGGAGACAGCCTACGACCTATGCCAACTACCTCGTAATGAACGGACGTGTGCTAATGCCAACATATGGAGACGCCACGCTGGATGGAAAAGCCAAGGCGATAATAGAGAAAGCCTATCCAAACCGCGAGGTTGTTGGCATTGACTGCCGCATATTGGTATGGCAGCATGGATCGCTACATTGCTGCACTATGCAATATTATTGACACGGGCAAGAACAAAAGTCTGAATTTAGAAGAGCAACGATAAGTTTACTTAATCATTGCCTTAGCGATAAAAGGTCGAATGAAATTCAATCAATATCACTGCTGTATTGCAAAAAGATATGCTTTGCTTGTCAAAAATTGGAAAGAAAATGCTAATTTTGCAAGCCAAACTACACCGATAGCATACATAAGCCTCGAGTTTGGTCTATAATATGCATAGAGGGAACATCACACATGATTGTCTGATGTAATAACTGTAAACCCAAAATACAACATATCAATGAACATTACACTAGAAAAGAATGAAGGAGCCGTCAGTGGCAAACTTATTGTAAACATCGTTAAAGCAGACTATGCAGACAAACTGGCTAATTCGCTCAAGAAACTGAAGCAAAAGGCTCAGATGCCGGGATTCCGCAAGGGAATGGTACCGATGAGTCTCATACAGAAAATGTATGGCACAGAGGTCAAGGCCGATGAATTGCAAAAAATCCTTGCTGATGGAGTAAACAATTACATAAGCGACGAGAAATTGCGTGTGCTGGGCGAGCCGATGCTGAGCGATGATAACGAGGCTGCCGACGTTGCGGCCAAAGATGACTTCGTCTTCAAATTTGACCTTGCATTCTCACCAGAAATATCCGTTAAGCTGGACGGCCGAACCTCTGTTGATTATTATAATATTGAGGTTGATGACGAGACCGTACAGCGCCAGGTCGATACTTTCCGCCGCCAAAACGGTCATAATGTGGACGCAAAAATCTTTAGCGAAGAAGATATGCTGAAGGGCACTCTGAGGGAAAATGGCCCAATGGCCGAACCAATAGAGATTAAAGACGCCACCTTGATGCCCCGATTCTTTGCCAACGAGGAGCAGAAGGCCCTGTTCAAGGCTGCTAAGAAAGGCGCTGATATCGTATTTAACCCCAGCAAGGCCTATGAAGGCCGCGCAGCCGAATTGGCATCGCTGCTGAAAGTTGACAAGGAGGAGGCCGAGAAGCATAACGGAGAGTTTACTTTCCATGTTGACTCCATCAGCCACTTTGAATTAGGCGAGCTGAACGAGCAGCTGTTTAACATGATATACCCTGATGGCAGTGTAAAAACAGCCGATGACTTTAAGGCAAAGGTTAAGGCCGACGTAGAGGCCCAGTATGTGCAAGACTCTGATTACAAGTTTATGCTCGATCTCAAGGAAGTAGCCCTGAAAAAGGCCGGTAAGATTGAGCTGGCTGAAGACTTGCTGAAAAAGATGGTACTTCAGAATGCCAAGACAGATGATGGCCGCAAGCAGATTGAGGAGCATATCAATGAGTATCTTGATGACTTGCGATGGAGTATGGTACGCAATGAGTTGGCCAAGACTCTCGAAATAAAGATTGACGACGCGGCAATGGTGGCTGCTTCTAAGCGACTTATCAAAATGCAAATGGCCCAGTATGGCATCCTCAATTTCCCTGAAGACCAACTGGAGCAATTTGCACAGGAGAGACTGAAAGATGAAAAGCAGCGTGAGAACATTATGAACAATGCCGTGGACACCGCCATCACAGAGGCTGCTAAGAAGGTTGTAAAGTTGAAAGAAAAGACAGTGTCCATCGCCGACTTCAACAAGATGTTTGAATAACAAACGGCAAGGTGCCAAAGACCCCAATGTCATTAATTAAAAATATATTGTATGCATAAGACAGATTTTGAAAAATATGCCACTGGTCACCTAGGTATCAACTCAATGGTGCTCAACGACGTGATTAAGAGCCAGAACCAATACCTAAACCCATATATCCTGGAAGAGCGTCAGCTTAACGTGACGCAGATGGATGTGTTTAGCCGCCTGATGATGGATCGCATCATATTTCTTGGCACGCAGATAGATGACTATACCGCCAACACTTTGCAGGCACAATTGCTTTATTTGGACTCAGTTGACCCTGAGAAGGATATTTCCATCTACATCAACAGTCCTGGCGGATCTGTAAGCGCAGGCCTTGGTATCTACGACACTATGCAGTTTATCAACAGCAGCGTTGCCACGATCTGCACAGGCATGGCTGCCTCTATGGCCGCAGTGCTGCTCGTAAGTGGCGAAGAAGGAAAGCGTACCAGCCTGCCTCATAGTCGAGTAATGATCCACCAGCCACTTGGCGGAGTGCAAGGACAAGCCTCCGATATAGAGATTACAGCACGCGAGATCCAGAAGTTGAAGCGCGAGCTTACTCAGATTATTGCTGACCATGCCCACAAGGACTACGAGACCGTGCTGGCTGACTCCGATCGCGACCACTGGATGACAGCACAAGAAGCCCTGGAGTACGGTATGGTTGATCGCATTCTGGAGAAGAAAAAAGGATAGAGATATAGAGAACACCTAACTTTATGCCTAGCAAAAGCAACGAAAAACAGAGGTGCTCTTTCTGCGGACGCGATGTCACGCAGGTAAATATGCTTATCTCTGGACTTCACAGCCAGATCTGTGACGATTGTGTGCGTAGCGCAATGGAAGTGATTGAGGCTGAGGGAGGAAGGCGCAACCTTAAGAGCGGTGCTAAATTTAACACAGACTTTAAAAACGTACCGAAGCCTAAGGAAATAAAAGCATTCCTTGATGAATATGTGATAGGACAGGATGATGCCAAGAAGACATTAGCAGTAGCTGTTTACAATCACTACAAGCGCCTTTCTCAAAAGAATGCTGCCGACGATGATGTGGAGATAGAAAAGAGCAACATCATTATGGCAGGCTCAACTGGCACAGGCAAGACTCTTCTGGCTCGAACTATTGCCCGACTCATCAAGGTGCCATTTACCATTGTCGATGCCACAGTGTTCACTGAGGCTGGATATGTAGGTGAAGACATTGAGAGCATACTCACCCGTCTGCTACAAGCTGCCGACTATGACTTAAAAGCGGCTGAATGCGGCATTGTCTTTATTGATGAGATTGACAAAATAGCACGCAAAGGAGACAATCCGTCTATCACTCGTGACGTGAGCGGAGAAGGTGTACAGCAGGGATTGCTCAAGCTCTTGGAAGGTTCAGTAGTGAATGTTCCCCCAAAGGGCGGACGCAAACACCCTGACCAGGACTACATCCATCTCGATACCAAGAACATCCTGTTTATATGCGGCGGCGCTTTCGATGGTATTGAACGCAAGATTGCCCAGAGGATGAACACACATGTCGTTGGCTACAACTCCGTGCAGAACACCATGAAGATTGACAAGGACAACCTCATGCGCTATATCATGCCTCAAGACCTGAAGTCTTTCGGGTTGATTCCAGAGATTATAGGCCGTCTGCCCATTCTCACATATCTCAATCCGCTTGACAAGGCTGCCTTGCGCCGCATTCTGACAGAACCGAAGAATTCCATAATCCGTCAATACCAGAAGATAATGGACATGGATGGAGTGAAAATGGAAATAGATTCCGCCGCGCTGGACTACATTGTAGACAAGGCCGTGGAATACAAACTAGGGGCACGAGGATTGCGCTCTATTGTTGAGGGAATTTTGCGCGATGCTTTGTTTGAAATACCTTCATCGCATAAGCAACACTTCCATTTGACTTTAAATTACGCAAAAGAGCACCTCGACGCCAATCTTTCACTACAAATGACAGGAGCAGCATAAATGCTCCTGTTTTTTTTGCCTTTTTTTCTCGTGCCATAATTGTCGAATCGGTCCAATTGGCATTATTTTTCCTGTTATTGTTATTTTTTCTGCGAAAAATACTTGTTTTTTGAAAATGTTGTTATAATTTTGTTTAGCGGAATATCTGCAGATTATATACGGGAACGATTTTATGGCAAGCAAGAGTAAGGAAATATTTGATTGTCTAAAGCACTATTTTGGTTTTGACAAGTTTAAGGGAGATCAAGAAAAGGTTATCCAGAATGTGCTGGATGGCAATGACACGTTTGTGCTGATGCCTACAGGCGGCGGCAAGTCGCTTTGTTATCAGTTGCCTGCTCTGATGATGGAAGGGACGGCTATTGTCGTTTCTCCCCTTATCGCCTTGATGAAGAATCAGGTGGATGCCATCCGTATGCAGGTGGAAGAGGAACATCTTGCCCATTTTATGAACTCCACGCTGTCACGCCAGGAATTGATGGATGTGCAGAACGATGTTCTGGAAGGCAAGGTCAAGATGCTATACGTGGCTCCCGAGACGCTGACTAAGCCTGCAAATAGCGATTTCTTCTGCAAAGCCAACATATCCTTCTTCGCCATTGACGAAGCGCATTGCATTTCAGAGTGGGGACACGATTTCCGATTTGAATACCGCGAGATAAGACCGGCCATCAATATGATAACGATGAAGAAGGTTGGAATGGCATCTGATGTGGTAGAGAAATTCATGTCAATCCACAAAAACATAAGGACTAGCCTAATAAACAACAGCTTTACCTTCGACGATTTCAAACTGATGGTAAAAGCAATCTTTCCGCAGTTTGCAAGTGAGGAGATAGGCGAGGACGGCGAAGTGCCCGAGCGCAATGAGATTGACGATGCCAATGAGATTCTATGGGACAAAGTGGCGGCAAAGATTAAGCCTGATGACAGTGATAATGTGCTCCTGACACAGGAGAAAATGGCTCAGCTGCTCAAGGGTAAATTTGAGGCCAGCCTGATGCCCATCATTGAGGCCATGCGTAGTACGTCGGCGTATTTCTCCGACATACTGCAAGCTACCAAGCAACGGCCTCCCATAGTGGCGCTTACCGCAACCGCAACCGACAAGGTCAGGCTGGATATCAAGAAAAATCTTGGCATCCTCGAGGCTAAGGAATTCAAGAGTTCATTTAACCGTCCCAATCTCTACTATGAAGTACGCCCAAAGACTAAAAACATAGACAAGGAGATTATTAAGTTTATCTCAGAACGTCCACGCAAGAGCGGAATAATCTACTGTCTTAGTCGCAAGGAAGTAGAGCGACTTGCCAAAGTGCTGCAAGCCAACGGCATTAAGGCTGCCGCTTATCATGCGGGAATGGAGGCACAGGACAGGTCGAAGACTCAGGATGATTTTCTGATGGAGCGCATAAAGGTGATCGTTGCCACCATTGCTTTTGGCATGGGTATCGACAAGCCGGATGTGCGCTATGTAATCCACTTCGACATCCCTAAGAGTCTTGAGGGGTACTATCAGGAGACAGGACGGGCTGGACGTGACGGACGTGAAGGTTACTGTCTGGCGTTCTATTCCCATAAAGACCTTCGTAAATTGGAAAAATTTATGGAGGACAAACCCGTTAGCGAACAAGACATAGGACGGCAGTTGCTCCGTGAGACTGCAGCGTATGCCGAGTCATCGGTATGCAGGCGAAAATTGCTGCTGCATTACTTTGGAGAAGAATACACTCAGGACAACTGTCATAATTGTGATAACTGTAAACACCCCAAAACTAAAGTGGAAGCAAAAGACCAACTTTGTAACGTTATAGAGATTATACAATCTATCAAGGAAAATTTCTCTGAGGATCATGTCATCGACATTGCCCTTGGCAACGAGACTGATGCCGTGCTGGAGTACAAGCACAACGAGCTTGAGCTGTTTGGAATAGGGGAGAACGACGAGCGCACCCTCTGGCAATCTGTAGTGCGCCAGGCCCTGCTGGGTGAATATCTGGAGAAGAACAAGGAAAACCAGGGAGCACTGCGCGTAACTCCAAAAGGAAAGAAATTTTTCAAGAAGCCCACAGACTTCACCGTCACCCTTGATGCAGACTTTGACGAGGAAGCAGACGCCACTGACCCCGACGGCTTCAGCGAGAGCAACGCCCTTGACCAGGAGCTCTTCGAGATGCTTGTTGACCTCCGCAACAAGGTAGCCAAGGAAAAAGGCAAGCCTCCATACGTGATTTTCCAAGACCCATCGCTTGAGGCTATGGCGACCACCTATCCCATTACCAGTGAGGAACTGCTCAACATTCCGGGAGTAGGGGCTGGCAAGGTGAAGAAATACGGTAAGGACTTCTTGGATCTTATCAAACGCCATTGCGAAGACAATGAGATAGAGCGCCCTGAGGACTTCCGCATACGCACTGTACCTAACAAGTCAAAGCTTAAAATTAATATCATCCAGAATATAGACCGCAAGGTGGATCTTGACGACTACGCAGAAGCCAACAGGATAGATTTTGATGACTTGCTAGACGAAATTGATTCCATCGTCTATTCCGGCACAAAGATAAACATTGACTATTTCGTTGAGGCTGTGATTGACGAAGACAAAATCAACGAAATCTACGATTACTTTAATGAAGCCGAAACCGACGACATAGAAAAGGCCAAAGATGAACTCGGTGACGATTTCACTAAAGAGGAGATACGCCTCGTTCGCATCAAATATCTATCTGACAATGCAAACTAAGCGCGTGAAAAGAAAACCGCAGAAATAAAGAGAAGCCAATAAAATAAGAGAGGCTGGCATCATTTGCGCCAGCCTCTCTTATTGCGTTTTTCCATTATTACATACTGTCGGGTTCCACGACCTCATCATTCTTGATGACAAAAGGTATCTCTGCATCTGGAGTATAGTAGGTCTTTGTGGTCTTGGTGTCTGTCCAGACAACATTTGCCTTGGTCATCAGGAGCCTGTGATTGCCGTTGCCAAGTTTTGACGCGTCAATGTAGACGGTGATTATCGGACCAGAGTTCTCCTTGAAGTCTTCACTTCTGGTGCTTATTACCATAGTCATCAGTTTGCCGGGATACTTCTTGGTATTCCATACTAGTAAGGCCTGGTGATTTGCATTCCATCGCTGCGAGGGAGTATATGTGACAAGCTTATCGCCTTCACGTAGAAAGACATCGGCACTGTCAGGCATCCCCAGATAGCATTGCACGCAAGTGATAGGCACACTGTTAGTCAGGCTGACCTGCACCGGCACCTTGGTCAAATCCTTGGTCGGCAGGACTTCAACGCTTATAATGTTAGAGGCGCTGAGAGTGTCAGCTTCCCCCCTGGCAGCGTAGGAGCCAACTGACAGCATGGCAATCAGGAGTGTTAACAGAATCTTTCTCATCTGTATATACAGCAAAGAGATTACAAAACAAGTTCTATTCTGCCTTTTTTGAAGCGCGACGACGACGTGCAGTCTTCTTATCTTCTTCAGCAGGCTTGTCTATCTGTACGCCGGCTAACTCAGGGTCGATAAGGATACGGCCGCAGTATTCGCAAACGATAATCTTCTTGTGCATACGTACGTCGAGCTGACGCTGGGGAGGAATCTTGTTGAAGCATCCACCGCAGGCATCGCGCTGCACATAAACAATACCCAGGCCATTATGGCTATTCTTGCGAATACGCTTGAAAGAGGAAAGCAGGCGGTAGTCGATGGTGGACTCCAGTATCTTTGCCTCGTCGCGGAGATTATCTTCCTCAACCCTTGTCTCGGCAATGATTTCCTCCAGCTCTGAGCGCTTTGCCTCCAGGTCACCCTGGCGTTCTTCCCTCAGCTCGAGGTTCTCCTTGATGGATGCCTCGCAGTTCTTCTTCAATTCAGTAGCTTCAGCTATCCTCTTGTCACACAGCCTGACATCAAGTTCATGGTATTCGATCTCCTTGCTTATGGAGTCATACTCGCGATTGTTTCTAATATCGTTAAGCTTCACCTGCGAGCGCTCAACGGCAGTCTGAGCATTGATCTTCTCTTCGTTCCATCGGATGATGTTAGAATTAAAAGTCTTGAAATCCTCCTGCAGTCGGGTGATGCGTGCGCCGAGTCCTTCAATTTCATCTTCCAGGTCCTGCACCTCCAGAGGCAGTTCGCCGCGGATAGTGCGAATCTCGTCGATTTTTGACAACACAGTCTGATACTTGTACAGACTTTTCAGTTTCTGTTCTACCGTCATCTCCATCGGAGTGGTAAATTTCTTAGTTTCTTTTGCCATATTAGTAAGGGTTATTAATGTAGTCGAGAGTCGGGAGTCAAGAGTCAAGGGTCAAGAGTCGAGGGTCTAGAGTCGTGATCTTACAGATATAGGATTGGATTTGTATTGACTTTTGTGACAAAGGTGGGAATGGCAGGATATGCCTGGTTGATGATACGCTGCAGCAGATATGGAGTAAACTGCTCGCTTTGGTAATGACCGATGGCCATGACCTGTATCACTTGCTCCAGTCCGAAGAACTGATGATAGTGAACCTCGCCGGTGATGAAGGCATCTGCTCCCTGGCGCACAGCCTCCGACAGGAGAAAATCTCCTGCACCGCCGCAAACAGCCACTCTGCTGACCGGCCGCTCCAATAGGGCATTGCACATTGCGCACTCCACCGAGAAGACTTCCTTGACTCTTGCCACGAAATCCGTTGCCGTCATAGGGTGGGGCAGGCTGCCGATGATGCCGCTGCCGCCGCCTTGATTGCCGTCGAGCAAGAAAGCGGTGTCTTGCAGCTCCAGTCTGGAGGCAATCTCATAGTTAACACCCCCCTGGCTGTTGTCGAGGTTGGTGTGGGCAGCATATATGGTTATGCCGTGCATCACGGCGAAGCGCACGCAGCGCTCCACCTGCGATGAGTCACCCAGCCTTCGCAGCGGGCGGAAGAGCAGCGGGTGATGGGCCACAACCATGTTACAACCTTTCTCCACGGCTTCGGCCAAGACCTCTTCCGTCACGTCCAAACACAATACGACCCCTGAAATCTCCGCTTCTGTCACACCCACCTGCAGGCCGGCATTATCGTACTCTTCCTGCAAGGGCAGAGGCGCGAATACTTCAAGGGTCGCAATGACATCCTTTATCTTCACGTTGGTTTATTTGCAACCACGCTTCTCTTCACCGTAGCATGAAGCATGCTTCCTGTATATCTGCGGCTCAGGCGAAACGTTCTACCGTTATTTTCTGTTTTCGTCGGCAAAGGTAATAAAAAGTTAGGATTTATCAGGTAGCAATCGGGAGTTTTTTTACTTCTTCATCTTCTTGCCGTCAAAGATGTAGATGCCTCCGGGCAGGGATGCGATGCCGTCAGCCGACTCTGCCACCTGTGTGCCGTTGAGGTTATACACCCTGGAACTACCGGGGTCACTGACCACGGCGCTCTCCGGTTTAACGCCATCAGGGTCCTCGAAGCCAACGAGCAACTCGCCGATTATTGGCATGTGGTCGGAGGTAGCCTTGTCGTCAAAGACTTCGTAGCTGATGGTCTCCACTCCACCTATGGGGTCGTAGCTGATGATGTTGTCGATGACATAGATGCCGTCGCTCCATGTGGAAGTCTTGAGGTCGGAGTGATAGGTGAAGCCGTTCTCCTGCAGATATTTGGTCAGCACACCGCGTGCACCCTCCATTTCGCCATCGGTGCCGTCATCGTTGAAGTCGCCGGCAATGATGAGAGGCTTGCCTAGCTCTACCCAGTTCTCAGCCTCCGCCTTGATGATGGGGCCGGTGCCGCGGCGGGCATTGGCAGACAAGCCTACGTGCAGGCTGGCGAAGACATAGTTGTCGAACTCAGCCACCAGCATGCGGCGCGGCTCGAAATCCGGGGTTAGAGCCACCACCTTAATAGACAGCGGGATCTGGTTGCTGAGAATACCTATGCCGTAGCCTTCGAGTGCACTGCAGAATATGCCGTACATGCCCGTTGCCTCTGCCAGCTCCTTGACCTGATATTTGTAGTTGGAGCGTGCCCAGGCGCTGTCAAGCTCCTGCAGGGCAACCACGTCGGCGTGACGGGCCTTTATGGAGTCAGCCACCCTCTGCAATCCCTTGGCGCAGTGCTGCACGTTGTAGCTCAGCACACGCAAGGTGTCCTGCTGGTATTTGTTATAGACGGGCTCTTGGTATGTGCCCCTGAGGGCAGCATCCAGGTTGGCGATGTCCTGACGGTAGATGATTTCATAGGTGCCGTTCTGCACGTCGCTGTCGGCCTTGTTCCATACCTTCTTCAGCATTTCCTTCTGTTCGTCGCTAAGCTCGCTGTAGTCGGCGAAGTTGGGATTGTTGTTGGAAGCGAGCATGTCAGCCAGCTCCATCTTCTCCTGGGGAATGGCGTCCAGATCGGCCTGGCTCACGCTCTGCAGCTTCCACATGGCAGCGGTGCTGTCGGGCGCATTCCAGTTATCGTCGACAGCCACATGGCCGCTGGCGGCGGCATACATGCGGTTTTCGCCCGTTGTCTCATTATATATAAGTAAGGTGTTGCGTGTGCCCGCCACGAGCTCCACCTCTTGGGCCACGGCTGTGTCGGACATGAGCATCAGTCCGTCTCCTGCCTCGCCCACATATTTGTTGCTGACGTAGTTTCTGAATGAATACTTGCCCTCTTCGCCCTCTATGGCATCAACCCTGAACACCATGCGCGGGTCAGGAGTCAGCCCTGCGTAGGCGAGGTCAGCTCCGGCAGCCACTGCCGTCTCATCGGTCTGCTTCTGCACCCATGCGCGCTTCTTGTCGGAGCCGGAGGTGGCGAGCACAACGTTGTAGTAGCCGGGCTTGATGGTATAGGTGGGAGTCGGCTCGCTGCCGCCGCCTATCCTGAGCATCCTCCATCGTGAGGGCGAGCCGTTGGTATCCATGTCGGAGGGAATGTCATCTTCGGCCAGCTTGAGGCTGTTATCGAAGCGGCTGATGCCGTACCCCTGGGCATTAACCAGTTGGCCCGTGGCCACATGCTTGAAGCTGAAGATGCCCTCCTCGCCGCTTACAGCGTAGGCTTCGGGCGTTGCAGAGAACACGATGTCAGGTTCTACGGGAGAGGTGTTCTGCTTGCCCAGATACATGCCGTTCTCCTTGTTGACGAAAGCCCACTGACCCTCAGCGTCCGTTTCCACGGCAGTCCAGATGAATCCGTCCTCCTCTCTGTTGAGGTCGCCCCAGTACACATACTGCTCGCCCCAGTTGACCGTGTAGCTGCTCTGAAGCGTTGACATCGCCTTCGGCTCGCCGGTGGTGTTACCCGTGAACTTTGTGCGATGGCAGATAATGTAGTACTCATCGCCGGCCTTTATCTCCGAGGGATCGGCAATCCATTTCTCCGTTGGAGTGGGGGGCGTGCTCTCCACCTCGTAAATCTGCCATCTGCCCGGGTATCCGTTGTCGGCGGTATCGTCCCTGTAGTCATCATCGCCTACGCCCTGCTTGGCAAGGCTGTTGTTAGGTCGGTCGCTGCGCAGGTAGCCCTGCACATGAGGAGAGTGGGTGTTCTCGCTGCTCGTCATGAAGAAGCGCCCCTCGCCGTCGTCAAGGTCGGTCAGCGTGTAGCCCACCGGCGTGGCAGAGAAGAGCACGTCGTCGTCATAGCTGTTCTTCACGCCCAGATACTCATTCTTCACAGCATTCTTGAATGCCCACTTGCCGTCGCCCATATCCTCGGCAATCCACTGGAAGCCGGCCTCGTCGGCATCAAAGTCGCCCCAATAGACGAAGTATATACCGCTGGAGGGATTATCCCACGAGATGGTATATTTATCCAGTTTGTTGGACATGCCCTTGGGCTTGCCCGTAGAGTTGCCCGCATACTTGGTGCGGTCGCTGATAAGGAAGTATGCCTTGCCGTCCTTCAGGTCGTCGGCATAATACACACGCGTATAGCCGTCAATGAGGTTCTGCGCGCCTGCGCTCACGCCCATACCGCCGAGCATGGCGGTGAGCGCCGTAATGAATAGGATAAGCTTGCCCTTCATGATGTAATAGGTTAGTGTTGTTGTTTACGTGGCAAAATTAATGATTATTTCACAGATACGGAAACAATTCTCACAGGTTATTTATGTCAGGCTATTCACCGAAGACGAGGTTATCAGAATCCTCCTCCACCTCCTCAAAGACAGTGGTGCCCCAGAACCTTCTGCTGTCTGCATGGTCGCCCTCTTCGCCCTTGCCTCCTCCGGAGAGGACGAGTAGGGGAGTGCCACTCACTTTAACAGCCTCTATTGCAGGGGAAATATAATTTCTTTTCATAGTGTGTAATGCAGATTACTTAACTGATGTTGGTTATAAAAGTTCGAAAGTTTGAAAGTTCGAAAGTTGCCAATCCGGACTTGGTTAAATTTCAAATTTAAATTTTAAATTTTAAATTTCAAATAATTAACGTTTAACGGTCTTCACTGCCTTGCCATTGCTGAGCTTGACGATGTTGACGCCCTGCTGCAGGGTGGGGCGCCTGGTGCCGTCGGGGGCGTAGACGGCTGCCACGGTGGCCTCTCCGTCATCCATTGCGGAGCTTATGCCCGTCACATCATCATCGCAGATGTTAATGCTGAAGGTGGGGGAGCCGTTGCCCTCCATCTTGAAATATGCACGGAAGGCGTCGCAGTAGAACTTGTTGTTACACTGCCAGAACTTATCATTCTTGATGTAATAGGCATTGGCGTCGGTAACCTCCGTGTCCTGCTCGAAAGAGCCGAACATCTCAACAGCCGTGCTTGCGCCGGCTCCCGGGGCTTTCAACACGCTGACATTGCTGGCAGTGGCGGTGATGCCGTTGCCGCTCACCTTGCGCACCAGCGACGGAATGCCGGCGGTGAGAGTATTCACCTTGGTCACGTTGAGCACGTCATCCTCAACCCCGCTGATGGTGTAATACTCCACCTCATCATTGCTGCTCACCTCGTAGGGCAGGCAGATGGTTCCCCACTCGTTTGCCATGCTGCGCTCATAGGTGGCTGTGGTGGCAGTGAAGCTCTTGCCGGGATTGAAACTATAGCCATCGGTCAGCACGAGACTGGCGCATACTCCTTTGTTGACGATGTTGGTACCGGTGATGGTGGATGCATCGGGAACGTACACTATCACGTTGCCCTCAGCCTGCAGATCAGCGGCGGTGACATCGTCGTCAAAATCCATCTCGGTCATGTCGATGGTGCTGTGGTTGTTGGCTACCGAGTCCGCAACCAAAGCGCGGGCTTCCGGCGGGGTCAGCTTCTTGGGGAAGCCTATGCGCAGCTGAGCCACGATGGGCAGGTGGTCAGAGGTAACCTTGTCGTCTATCACCTGATAACCGAGGTTCTTCACTCCACCGATGGCATCGTAGCTGAGGATATGGTCGATGACGTATCCGCCGTAATAGTAGGTTGGGGTAGTCCTGTCGGAGTGGAAGGTGAAGGTCTTGGCCAGGCTGTCGCAGAGCAGTCCCCATACGCCTTGCATCTCGCCTTCGGTGCCGTCGTCATTGAGGTCGCCGGCCACAATGAACGGTTTACCCACACTCTCCCAGGCCTTGGCTTCAGTGCGGATGGCTGCCAGTGCATCCTGGCGCGCCTGGATGCTGAGCCCTACATGGATGCATGCGAACACATAATCTTGCATCTCCGTTACCAGCATATTGCGGTCGCCGATACCGATGACCTTGGTGGAGAGGGGCTTTTCCTTCGACAGCACAGCGTTGCCGCAGTTGATGCTTGCAGTGCCGAAGCGGCCGTACATGCCCGTTGCCTCCGACAGCAGCTGCACCTGGTCTTCATTGTTGGAGCGGTCGCTGTAGTGGCGGTCAACCTCCTGCAGTGCCACGATGGTGGGATGCTGGCTCATTATTGCGTTGGCAGTGCGCTGCACATTGAGCACACCGTCGGTGCCGGCACAGTGCTGTATGTTGTAGCTCATCACGGTGATGGTGTCGAAATGATACTTGTCGTACGCCGGCGTGGGCGGAGTGGCTATGGTGTTGGTGCCGTAGAGATGCCAGCGCGAGGGATAGCCGTTGGTCTCCGCATCGGCGGGAATGTTGTCGGACGCCAGCATGAGGCTGTTGTCGAAGCGGCTGATGCCATAGCCCTGAACATTGAGCAGCTGGCCTGTGCCGGCATGCACGAAGCTGAACCTGCCCGAGCCGTCGCCGTCGGCGGTGAGAGTGTAGCTGATGGGGGTGTTGGAGAACACCACATCGTTCTCCACGGGACTGGTGTTCTTCTCGCCAAGGTATTTGCCGTTCTCCTTATTCTTGAATGCCCAGTGGTCGCCAACCTTCTCGGCCGTCCACTGGTAACCCTCGGCGCTTCTGTCCAGGTCGCCCCAGTACACATACTGGCTGCCCCAGTTGACGGTGTAGCTGCCCTGGAGCGTTGACATCGCCTTAGGCTTGCCGGTGTTGTTGCCGACGTAGGCGGTGCGGTCGCTTACGATATAATATGTCTTGCCCTCGGTGATCTCGCTGGCGTCGGTGACCTTGTCAGTGCCTTTCACATAGATGTGCCAGCGGCCGGGATAGCCGTTGGTGGCAACATCGGAGGAATAATCGTCGTTGCCCACTTCCTGCTTGGCAAGGCTGTTGTTGGCGCGGTCACGCAGATAGCCCTGCACATGCAGCGAATACTCGCTCTCGCTGTTGGTAAAGCTGAATTTGCCCATTCCCTCGATGAGGTCTGTCAGGGTGTAGCCTACGGGAGTGTCGGAGAAGATGACGTCGCTCTCGCCTGTGTTCATGTTGCCGAGGTAGCGGCCGTTAGCCTTGTTCTTAAATGCCCACATCCCGCCGGGAGCCTCCTCTATGGTCCACACAAAGCCGTCCTGCGTGGTGTCGATATCGCCCCAATAGACATACTTTTCGCCCCACTTAGTAGGGTAGCTATCCTGCTGGGTGGACATCGCCTTGGGCTTGCCGGAAATGTTGCCGGCGTAGGCTGTGCGGTCGCTCACGATGAAATACTCTTCACCCTCCACCAACTCGCTGAGGTCAGTGATGCGCATCAGCCCCATCAGGTCTGGATTGCTCGGCACCACGGGCGGCTCAAACTCCTCCGTCTTATATATGCGCCAGCGGCCGGGGTAGCCGTTCTGCCCGGCGTCGGCAGCATTGCCGTCCGACCAGTCTGCAAGGGCGCACACTCCACGGCTCTTGCGCACCGGATACTGGTGCACATTTACATATGGATTGCCGGGATAGTCATTGAGATAGCTATCGTTGGTGAAGCTGAATCCATAGCTGCCGTCGTGGGTGGGCAGCTTGGTCAGCGTATAGCCAATGGCGGTGTCGGAGAAGCGGAGGTCAGTCTCGCCGGGGTTGTGGTTGCCCAGGTATTTGTTGAGCTCCATATTGAGGAACGCCCATTTGTCGCCTACCTTCTCAGCCTTCCACACAAAGCCCTGGCTCTCCGGATTCAGATCTCCGTAATAGACAAAGTATATGTTGTTGGCGGGACTGTCCCAGTTGGTGGCGGTGTAGCCGCTCTGATAGTTGGACATGGCCTTGGTGAAGGTGGCGTTGCCGTCAGTGCCGCCGTCACCGCCACTCTCGTAGTTATACTTCACGCGGTCATTTACGATAAAGTACGTCTCACCCTCCTCCAGCTCGCTGAGGTCAGTGATGCGTGTGTACTTACTCAGGTCAACCGCCTGAGCTTTCACCCTAACGCCTGCTAAACTCATAAGCAGGACAGAGATGAGGAAAACAAAAAAGTTTTTCATTTTTTATAAAGTTATAATTTGAATATTTTTTCGTGTTGGCAATGCAAATTTAGAATAATATTTTGAAAGTTTAGGTTGAAAATTGGCACAAATTGGGATAAATATTAAAATTCGGGTATAAATATACATTATGTAATAGCGAGAGACGATTTTACGCCTCTCGCTGATATCAAATGTAATTTATGTTACCAGTTTTCAGCTTTTTATTCCCACGGCTGTTCATCGTCAAAGATGGTGCCGCCAAAAGACTTGGACTCTGCAGTAACTTCTTCTTGTTCTCCGCCATTCTCAAGATCAGAGGTACTCATCAACTTCATCGAGCGGAGCTCAACTACTTCAAACTCAGGTGAAATATATTTGGTTTTCATACAATTGAAATCTTTTAATATGAAGTTTTACTTTTTATCTTACGAGAATCTTCTGCACCTTGCCGTTGCTGAGCCTGACGATGTTGAGGCCGGGCAGGAGGTCGCTTACTTGCTTTCCGTCTGAGGAATAGATGGCTGTAACTGTTACCTCTCCTTCACCAGTGAGGGCATTGATGGCTGTTATGCTATCATCGTCCACAGCAATGCTGAATCCGTTGGAAGGTGTGCTGCCGCTTGTGGTGAAATAAGCACGGAAGGGGCTAAGATTGAGTTTCTTAGTAGCACGAACAAATTTGCCGCCAGAAATGGCATAAACATTGTCGGTAGTTGCTGTGGCGTCAATAGTCTTTGCTGTAAAAGAGCCAATAAGGGTGATGTCATCGTCAGTGACGCTCTCTGTCTGTACTCCTGTGACAACATTTACGTTGGCGGCTGTGATAGTATTGCTGCCTTCGCTGCCAAACTTGCAGATGGCAGGGGTGCCTGCAGGTACCTCATCAGCTGAGGTAAGGGTAAGTACATCACCATTTATAGTACCTGCGGTGTAGTAAGTCACGTCCTCATTGCTGCTTACGGCGTAGGGCAGGCAGATGGTAGCCCATTTGTTAGGCGCATTGCGGGTGTAAGAGGCGGAGGTGGCAGTAAATCTCTGCGGTATGGCAATGTTTACGCCATCGGTAATTTTGAGTTCCTGACAGATGCTATTACGGCCAATGATGTTTGTCCCTCCATCGTTGGTAGAGAAGTTATATTTCAGTGTGTTTGCAGCTGTGTTCTCTGCATCGTCAGCAATATAGTCTTCAACTTTTACGAAAGTCCAACGGGTTGCGTAACCGTTTGTTTCATTTCCGTATTCAGAATACAAACTAAGATTATTATTCCAACGATTCCAGTAGTTTGTGCAGTGAAGTCCTCTGGTTTCGCCTTCCTTTTGTATGAAGAATCGATTTGCATTAGGAGAAAGGTCTGTAAGAGTAAAGAGGAATTTAGTAGTCTTGTCATTGGCGAACAGTATCTCGTCTCCATTCAATGCTCCGATGTATTCTCCGTTTTGAACGTTTTTGAATGCCCAATAATTACCGTGTCTTTCTACAATCCATTTGAAACCATCATTATCGTATCTGAATTCTCCATAGTACACGAAATGATCTTCCCATCCGTCACTATTGTAATCATTTCCATCCCATTTCGGGTCAAAATAATCCTGTTGGGCAGCCATAGCCTGTACTTTTGGATTTATATGATTTTTAGCATCATTAAAGATATAATAAATGGCACCATCTTCCAAAGCGGTAGCCCAAGTCAATTCGTACAGATGCCAGCGACCGGGGTAGCCGTAGGTTTCAGCGTCAGAAGCGTTGCTATCGCTGTCGCCATCTCTCATCGCGATATCATAACTGCTATTAGCGGCATATCGCTGGGGAGTGAATGAGCTTGTCCATTCGCTGTTTGTAAACGCCCAGCGACCCTCGCCTTCGCTGAGGTCAGTAAGGGTAAAGCCCTTAGCCTCATCCGAGAACACCATGTCCGTCTCGCTGCTATGAGGATAAGTGGGATGATGCTTGTGCATCACACCAAGATATTTGCTGTTCTTTATGTTCTGGAAAGCCCACTGGTCACCGACCTTTTCTGCTTTCCATATAAATATCTCTGAGCCTAAGGTTAAATCACCCCAATACACAAAGTATTTGTTTTGCGAAGCATTGTCCCAATCGGGAAAACCGCTCTGGTATGCTGCGATAGCTTTCGGAGTAGTAACCTCTACGTTGAATTTCGTGCGGTCACTAACAATGTAGTAGTAGTGCCCTTCCTCAATCTGGCTTAAGTCAGTGATGTGCCTCAAGCCGCTTAGGCTGGGCTGCGCCCACGTTGCGCTGAATGCCGATGCCAACATCAGCAGAGATAAAAGTAAATGTTTTTTCATGTGTTTAAGTGTTTAGTTGGTTTATAAGTTTTTGCGATTTATTTTTCTTTGTGGCTTTATTTATGTCTCACATAGGCATACGACAAATGCCCGCATCCTGTTCGGAAACGGGTGATATATGTGTCAGATGAAATGCAAACAAGGCTAAATCGCTGATTTTTAGCTTGTTCGGGGGGGGCAATGCGCGGCATCTCAGTCGCAATTGCAGAATCACACTCTGTGGATGAAGCATAGAGTGTTGTCCTTCTGTTTGATGACGCGATGTCTTGCATGGTTAATTTCTTGTGGTGTTCAAATTGTTTGCTGTGCCGCTCCAAAGTATCAAACTTTTGTCACATTGATAGAGTAGCGCGAAAAACTGCGCAAAATTAGTTAATTATATTCAAAACGCTTTGTTTTATCAAGAAAAAATTATATAGTTTTATAATTTGTTGCAAAATTGTTGACAAAATACAAAATGTTAGAAAAAAATGCAAAAGCAATTGCGTAGATCAAACATTACAGCAAAAATAATAGCGCCGAGCCGAAATTTAATAGCGCCAAGCCAGACGGCTTCTCGCGTTTAATTTTTCTAAAGTCCGCTTTAAAATTTTTTAAGTCCACGTTAGATTTTGTAAGGTCCACGTTAGTTTTCCTGAAGTCTGCACAAGGCAGAGACTTTGATAGAGTGGAGCATGAAAAAGTAGCGAGAAAGTAGCGTGATTTTCAGGAGCTTTTTTTCCTATATCTGTTGAAAATGTGACGATTAGCCTCGCGCTACTTTTTCCGAAATTGTAGCCTCGTGCCAAATTCTATATTTTTGCATCGTCAATCTTACCATACCCGAATCACCCAAACATCAAGAGCTACGAATTACACTGATTTCACGTAAACATCTGAAACCCTGTGTGGGATGTTTTATGTCAAGAATTAAAGAATGAAAGAATTTGTGATATTTACAAGGAAATTAATGATGATTCATGTTAAGAAAGTAACGCTCCGGTAATGCACTAAAAACCAGGTTGTTGTGCAAGTAAAAAGAAAAGAAGAAAAAGAAAAGTAACCAAAAGAAAATAGAAAGAAAAGAAAAAGTAATTGTCGAATATAAATATTCTCCAATTACGGAAGAAGAAGAAAAAGAAAAAAAATATATATCAGGAAAAACAGGAGGAAGGAGGAAGGAGGAAGGAGGAGTTGGGCGTGTTTTTTGCCGAAATCAGGGTAAGAAAAACAAAGAAAAGTAACCAAAAGAAAATAAAAGAAAGGGACATAGTCGTAGATAAATCTACTCCTATGTCAACAACAACAACACAACAACACACGCGCGAGGTGATGAAAAAATAATACGTCAAGACACGAAAGTCAATATGACGAAATCAAACTTAAAATATGCGGTCCTATACAGCGTCCACTGCCGTGTTTGGCTTGTTTCGCTGCTTAGCTCCCAAAGGTCTCTGCAAGTTTCGCTATGCCTTGGCTTTCAAATTTCGTTTTTTTTTCGTATCTTCGCGCTCTGTATGGAGAGTGACTATTTATACCTTGACAGACTCAACCGTCAGCAGCGCGAGGCGGTGGTGCATACCGAGGGGCCCATGCTGGTAGTGGCGGGCGCGGGCAGCGGTAAGACTACGGTGCTGACCACCAGGATTGCATACCTGCTGGATGCTCTTAACGTGGCGCCATGGCGCATCCTTGCACTGACGTTCACCAACAAGGCGGCACGCGAGATGAGGGAGAGAATCGAGCAGATGGTCGGCACCGTGAAAGCCCGCTCGCTATGGATGGGCACCTTCCACAGCATCTTCTCACGCATCCTGAGGCAGGAGGCGCACGTGTTCGGATTCAGCAGCAACTACACCGTCTATCAGCCCGGCGACACGCGCTCGCTGCTGAAGGCCATCGTCAGGGAGCGCGGACTGGACGACAAGGTGTATAAGCCACAGCTGCTGGCAGCACGCATTTCGGAGGCGAAGAATAATTTAATACTTCCATTCGATTATGAACAAGACAAAAATCGCCGGGATAGAGATAAGGCAAATAATGTTCCTTTGCTCTATGATATTTATTCAGAGTATGTCCTTCGATGTGCCATAGCAAATGCCATGGATTTTGACGATATGCTAGTGAACACAGCACGACTATTTAACGAACATAATGAAATCAAGGAAAAATACGCAAACAAATTTCAATATGTGTTGGTTGATGAGTTCCAAGATACAAACTATGCACAATATTGCATCCTTGGCATGTTGACAGGGATGCACAAGAACATTTGTGCTGTTGGCGATGATGCACAAAGTATATATAGCTTCCGTGGAGCGAGGATTGAAAACATTCTAAGGTTTAGTAAGGATTTTGACGGCACGCAGATCTTCCGCCTTGAGCGCAACTACCGCTCTACGCAGAACATAGTGAATGCCGCCAACAGCCTGATAAGCAAGAATAAGAACCAGATTCCCAAGAATATATTCAGCGAGAACGAGGAAGGCTCACCGCTGATACTCAACGAGCTGACCAGCGACCAGGAGGAGGGCGAGATGGTGAGCCGGCGCATCATGACGCTGAAGCGCGAGGGCGTCAGACTGTCAGAGATTGCCATCCTCTACCGCACCAACGGGCAGAGCCGCATCATGGAGGAGAGCCTACGCAAGCACGGCATTCCGTACATCGTCTACGGCAACCACTCTTTCTACGAGAAGAAGTCGGTGCGCGATGCCATGGCATACCTCAGGCTGGTGGCGAACCCAAGCGACGAGGAGGCGCTGCGGCGCATCATCAACTTCCCCACGCGGGGCATAGGCAGCACGACGCTCGACAAGGTGTTCGCCTGCGCCAAGGAGGAGCAGACAAGCCCGTGGAACGTGGTGCAGCAGCCCGACCTCTACGGACTGAACGTGAACAGCAGCACAAAGGGGCGCCTGCAGGCCTTCGCCGCCATGATCAAGGGCTTCATCGCCGCCAACGACGAGGGAGCCGACGCCTACCAGCTCGGTCAGCAGGTGATGAAGGAGAGCGGACTGATTGCCCAGGCGCAGGCGGACATGACCACCGAAGGGCGCGAGGTGATGGACGACTACTCCTCGCTGCTCAGCGGCATGAGCCAGTTTGTGCAGAGCCAGCGCGAGCAGGACAACGAAACGGCCGTGGGCATGACCGACTACCTGCTGGAGGTGGCACTGCTCACCGACACCGACAGCGACACCGACGAGGACGGCGACGCCGTGAGGATGATGACCGTCCACGTAGCGAAGGGACTGGAGTTTGACGTGGTGTTCATCACCGGCATGGAGCAGGGCCTGTTTCCAAACGCACAGTGCCTCACCCCGAGGGAGCACGAGGAGGAGCGCAGACTATTCTTCGTGGCTATAACCAGGGCGAGGAAGCGCTGCTACCTGTCGAACGCCAAGATGCGCTTCCGCTTCGGCAAGAGCGACTGGTTTGAGCCGAGCGAGTTTCTGAAGGACATAGACTCCAAATATATCTACCAGGAGAACTCCAGCCGCGGATACAGACGCACCAACCTCAACGAGTATGTTGACTTTGAGGAGCCTTCCTCTTATCCCAGTAAAAGGAGGGAGACCCCCTCTTATCCCCCTAAAGGGGGAAGATTTACCCCGAAGCCTCTCCCCAGCCCGAAGCCTCTCCCCAGCCCTCCCCAAAAGGGAGGGAGCACTGGCGCCAGAGTCCTCCCCCTTGAGGGGGGAGCTAGAGAGGGGCTCCGGAAAGGGCTCCGGGAAGGGCTCCGGGAAGGGCTCCGGGTGGAGCATGCCACCTTCGGCATAGGAACCGTGGAGCGGATAGAGGACAGCATGACAGGACTCAAGGCGGTGGTCTGCTTCCAAAACTGCGGCCGAAAGACACTGCTGCTGAAATATGCTAAGCTGAAAATCATTGAGTAGTAACTAAAAAAATTGAAAAATTGAAAAATTGAAAAATTGAAAAGTTGAAAAATGGAAATTCAATTCTTCAGTTCTTAAATTCTTCAATTCTAATAACTATCAACTTCCGTGAGCAGAAAGAGAAAGCCTCTCCCCATGCTGGAGAACATTGAGATAACGGGCTTTGCCGCTGAGGGCAAGTCCATAGCCAGGGTCAACGACATGGTGGTGTTTGTGCCGTGGGTTGTGCCGGGCGACGTCTGCGACCTGCAGATCACCCGCAAGAAGCACAGCTTCATGGAGGCCAAGGCCGTGAGCATCAGGAAGCCGAGCGAGGATAGGGTAGAGCCGCGCTGCAGGCACTTCGGAGTATGCGGCGGCTGCAAATGGCAGTGCCTCAACTATAGCCGGCAGCTGCAGTATAAGCAGCAGCAGGTGGTGGACGCCCTTACACGCATAGGCAAAATTGAACTGCCCGAGCCCATGCCCATCATCGGGAGCAAGAGCACCTACGGCTACCGCAACAAACTGGAGTTCAGCTTCTCCAACAAACGCTGGCTGACGGAGGAGGAGATAGGCAACAACATTGAGATTGACAGCAAGAACGGCGTGGGCTTCCACATACCCGGAGCCTTCGACAAGGTGCTCGACATAAGCGAATGCCACCTGATGGACGACATCCAGAACAGCATACGCAATGCAGTGCGCGAATACGCCATGGAGCATGGACTGACATTCTTCGACCTGAGGCAGCAGCAGGGCTTGCTACGCGACATGATATTCCGCCTGGCACCGCAGCCCTTTGAGCTCATGCTGACCATGCAATTCCATATCACCACCGACGAGGAGCAGCAGCAGGCCAACGACCTGATGGAGTGGCTGTGCAGCCAGTTTGACGAAATAACCACCCTCGTATGGGTGAACAACCTGAAGTGCAACGACACCATCGGCGACCTCGACATTCAGGTGTTCAAAGGCCAGGGCTTCGTCTATGAGCACATGGAGGACCTGCGCTTCAAGGTCGGTCCGAAGAGCTTCTACCAAACCAACAACGAGCAGGCCTACGAGCTCTACAAGGCCGTACGCAGCTTCGCCAACCTCACAGGCTCCGAGATGGTCTACGACCTCTACACCGGCACAGGCACCATTGCCAACTTCGTAGCTCGCAAGGCACGCAAGGTAATCGGCATCGAGTATGTGGAGGACGCCATCAGGGACGCCAAAATCAATGCCGAGCTCAACGGCATCGGCAACTGCGAGTTTATAGCCGGCGACATGAAAGACGTGCTGACCGACGACTTCATTGCCGCCAACGGGCAACCCGACGTGATAATCACCGACCCGCCACGAGCCGGAATGCATCCCGACGTGGTACAGACCATACTCAACGCCGCACCGCAGAGGGTGGTGTATGTCAGCTGCAACCCCGCCACACAGGCACGCGACCTGCAGATGATGGACAGCCTCTACAAGGTGGCTGCCTACCAGCCCGTGGACATGTTTCCGCATACACACCACATAGAGAACGTGGCACTGCTGGAAAAGAGATAACAAGTATTATTTGAGGTTGGAAAATTATTTTAGGAGTAAGGAGTAAGGAGATTAGGAGTAAGTCGGTTACTCACTGCAGCCATTGACCATTGACCATTGACCGTTGACCATTGACCGTTGACCATTGACCGTTGACCGTTGACCATTGACCGTTGACCGTTGACTGAACAAGAATAAATTGTGAAATAGTAAATTGTCAAATTGTGAAATTACTTGGCTCTTGACAGAGCGCGAAGCGCGACAAACGGTAAACAGTAAACTGCGTAGCGAAAAATATGGACAAACGATACGACCCGGTAATATTCTCCAAGCTCCAGAGCTATGCCCACGCCGAGGACTGGCAGGGCATGAAGGCATATCTGGCCTCGCTGAGCCATTCGGCATTCCGCACAGCCAGCTATGTGATGGCCGAGAGGGTGCTGCCGCCGATGGAGGCAGAGCACTACTGGGCATGCTTCCACCATATCGCTCTCAGCGACACCAAGGCGTTCCTTATGACATTCATCAAGGCCGCCCTGCAGAAATATTCAGCCAAGGGGCTCGACTTCGCCAACCACCACTTCCTCGACTTTGCCCAAGGCACAGCCGGGCAGCAGGTCAGCCTCGACCGCCAGAAGACGCTGACAGCCATCCTGCCGGTGCTGCGCACCCATAGCGAGGTGCAGCAAGTGCTCTCCGCCTTCTGCAACGACGATGCGGAGCGGAAAGCCATCTACCTGGTCAAGGCAAACGAAAGCGTACCATGCTATTACGAACTCTTCCTGGCGCTGCGCCATATGGACCATACACCCGACATGCAAGTGAGATTCCTGCTGCATGTGGCCAGGCGATCCACACCCTTAGCCTTCAACTTCGTCAGCATAATGAGAGCATATTTCGGCATCGAGAAACTCAACGGCCAGTTCTCGCTGACACTCCAGCCCTATGAGCTCTCGCGGCTGGAAAGCGGATACGACGGCTTCGTCAAGATAATGAACAAAATAAAATAACCCCCAACCCCGAAACAAATGTTTGACCAACTGCTCGAACTCGACCAGTCCGTCACCCTCGCCCTCAACGGCAGCGACTCCCTGGTGATGGACAAGCTGATGTTAATCATCACCAGCACAATCGTGTGGATTCCCATGGGTCTGCTACTCCTTTATATTATATATAGGAATAAGGGACTAAAGACCATGCTCCTCGTGCTTGGCGGCATCCTGCTCTGCGTACTCTTTGCCGACCTTGTCTCCTCCGGCATCTGCAAGCCGCTGGTGGAGCGACTGCGTCCCAGCAACAACCCTGACCTGGCAGACAAGATAGACCTCGTCAACAACTACCACGGCGGTAGATACGGCTTCTTCTCCAGCCACGCCGCAAACACTATGAGCGTAGCCGTCTTCCTCTCCGCACTGCTTCGCCGCTGGACAATCGTGACGCTGCTGATATTCTGGTCGCTGATCAACTGCTGGTCGCGACTGTATCTCGGCGTGCATTACATGGGCGACATCCTCGTCGGCCTGGCATGGGGAGTAACAGTAGGGTGGGGAGTGTATTTGATTTTGCGCCGCCACATAGGCTCACTGCAAGACATCAACATGCGCCCCGCGGTAATTGCCATCCTCCTGACATTTGTCATCATCGTCGTGAGTGCCCCTATTTTGGCGGCCTGATGATGCAAAATAGTTGATAACGGGACGAAAAAGGAAAAAAAAGCCCGTAAATTGCCGTTATTACGCAAAAAAAGACTAACTTCGCAAATGCGATTTTCATACCCTAACATTTAATTTCCAATATGGTTTACACAAAAGAAGTTGAGAACATGTGTTGCGTGGCCAAAGGCCCCAACCATGGTCCTGCGCCCATACCTGAAGAGGGCAAGTGGGTACAGGCAAAAGAGATTAAGGACATTTCGGGCTTCACCCACGGTATAGGTTGGTGTGCTCCCCAGCAGGGCTGCTGCAAGCTCAGCCTGAATGTAAAGGAAGGCGTTATCGAAGAGTGCCTGGTTGAAACTATCGGCTGCTCCGGCATGACTCACTCCGCAGCCATGGCCAGCGAAATCCTTCCCGGCAAGACCATCCTTGAGGCCCTCAACACCGACCTCGTTTGCGACGCCATCAACACTGCAATGCGCGAGCTCTTCCTCCAGATCGTCTACGGACGCACACAGTCTGCCTTCTCAGAAGGCGGCCTGACCGTCGGCGCCGGACTTGAGGACCTCGGCAAGGGCCTCGTAAGCCAGATCGGCACACTCTACGGCACCAAGGCTAAAGGCACACGCTACCTCCAGCTCACCGAGGGCTACATCACCAAGATGTTCCTCGACGCTGACAATGAGGTATGCGGCTACGAATATGTTCACATGGGCAAGTTTATGGACGCCATCAAGAAGGGCACGCCTGCCGACGAGGCACTCAAGGCTGTAACCGGCACCTATGGCCGCACCAAGCCCGAGCAGGGGGTTGTTAAATCTATTGATCCACGCAAAGAATAGTACAGCTATGATACGAGAAGTAAAATTTGAATCGCAGGACCGCCGTATGGCGCAGATTCTTGCAGCTCTCAATGCAAACGGCATCGCTTCCATCGAGGAGGCTAACCAGATTTGTGAGGCCGCAGGTCTTGATCCTTATAAAACATGTGAAGAAACTCAGCGCATCTGCTTCGAGAATGCAAAGTGGGCATATGTCGTAGGCTCCGCAATCGCACTGAAGAAGGGCTGCAAGAATGCCGCCGACGCTGCCGAGGCCATCGGTATCGGCCTGCAGGCTTTCTGCATTCCCGGCTCCGTGGCTGACGACCGTAAGGTCGGACTTGGCCACGGCAATCTCGCTGCCCGCCTCCTCCGTGAGGAGACTGAGTGCTTTGCCTTCCTGGCCGGCCACGAGTCTTTCGCTGCCGCTGAAGGTGCCATCAAGATTGCCGAGATGGCCAACAAGGTACGCAAAAAGCCGCTCCGCTGTATCCTCAACGGCCTGGGCAAGGACGCCGCCATGATTATCAGCCGAATCAACGGCTTCACCTACGTGCAGACTAAGTTCGACTACTTCACCGGCAAGCTGGAGGTCGTTAAGACCAAGGCCTACAGCGATGGACCACGCGCCAAGGTAAACTGCTATGGTGCCGACGATGTACGCGAAGGTGTAGCAATCCTCTGGAAGGAGAACGTGGATGTCAGCATCACCGGCAACTCCACCAACCCCACACGCTTCCAGCACCCCGTGGCTGGCACCTACAAGAAGGAGCGCATCCTGGCTGGCAAGCCCTATTTCTCAGTAGCCAGCGGTGGCGGCACAGGCCGCACCCTGCATCCTGACAACATGGCTGCAGGCCCCGCTTCCTATGGTATGACCGACACAATGGGCCGCATGCACAGCGACGCACAGTTTGCCGGCAGCTCATCCGTTCCTGCTCACGTAGAGATGATGGGCTTCCTCGGCATTGGCAACAACCCGATGGTTGGATGCACCGTAGCGTGCGCCGTCAACGTAAGCCTCGCCCTCAGCAAGTAAGAAGAACTTGGCCGCTGACCATCATTAGCCAGCTGCCGGACAACAATCAAATAACCGTTAGCAAGCCCAATGCTTTGCTAACGGTTATCGTTTTGCCCTTTTTATATATATCACAAAATAGCCTTTTTTCCGCCGGACGTTAACTTTTGTGTAATCTGATAGCGTTTTTATGACATTTTTTTCTTAATTTCGCCAATCGTAATTGCATTACATATTTTCTCCCTTCGCGCGCAAACATATTTTATTATAGCACTAACTCTTGACAGATGAAAATAGGTTTTGACAACGAGAAGTATCTGACCATCCAGTCAGAGCACATCAAGGAACGTATTGCCCAATTTGGAAACAAGCTCTATCTGGAACTGGGTGGCAAGCTCTTCGATGACCACCACGCCAGCCGGGTACTGCCAGGCTTTCAGCCTGACAGCAAGCTGCACATGCTCAAGCATCTGAGCGACTCGGCAGAGATCGTGATCGTCATCAGCGCCGTTGATATCGAGAAAAACAAGACTCGCGGTGACCTGGGCATCACCTATGATGAGGACGTGCTGCGCTTGCGCACCGAATTTCAGAAACGCGGATTCCTTGTCAGCTCAGTGGTAATCACCCACTACAACGGCCAAAGCTCTGCGGAACTCTATCGGCAGAAACTGGAGCGACTCGGCATCAAGTCCTATTATCACTACACCATCGACGGCTACCCAAACAACGTAGCCCTCATCGATTCCGACGAAGGATTCGGGCGCAACGATTATGTGGAAACCACCCGACCTTTGGTGATTGTTACGGCACCCGGCCCCGGCAGTGGCAAGATGGCTGTCTGCCTTAGCCAGCTTTACAATGAGCATAAGCGCGGCATCGAGGCTGGCTATGCCAAGTTTGAGACCTTCCCCGTATGGAATCTTCCTCTGAAACACCCGGTCAACATAGCATACGAGGCTGCCACTGCCGATCTTGACGACGTCAACATGATTGACCCCTTCCATCTGGAAGCCTACAACAAGATTGCCGTCAACTATAACCGCGACATCGAGATCTTCCCCGTGCTTAACGCCCTGTTTGAAGGCATCTATGGCACCAATCCCTATAAGTCGCCCACCGATATGGGCGTCAACATGGTAGGATTCTGCATCTGCGATGATGAGGTATGCTGCCAGGCGTCCAAGGACGAGATCATCCGTCGCTACTATACTGCGCTCAACACCATGGCCATGGGCGACAGCAACGATAGCGAAGTCAACAAGATTGCACTGCTTTTTAAGCAGGCTAAAATTACCACTGATGACCGCGCCTGCACTGTGGCAGCCCGCGAGCGCAAGGAGCAGTCTGGCATGCAGGCTGCCGCCATTGAATTGGCTGACGGCACGCTCATCACTGCCGGCGAGAGTCCTTTGCTAGGTCCGAGTGCCGCACTTATCCTCAATGCCGTCAAGCACCTGGCAGGCATCGACCACCAAGTGAAGCTCCTGCCGCAGGCCATGATTGAGCCCATCCAGAAAACCAAGGTGGAGTATCTTGGCGGACGCAATCCTCGCCTACATACCGACGAAGTCCTAGTAGCCCTTTCCGTACTCAGTCAGCATGACGACAAATGCCGCCGGGCACTCACCCAATTGCCTGAGCTCAAAGGATGCCAGGTTCATTCTACCGTCATGCTGAGCGAGGTGGACCGCAAGATTTTCAAGAAACTAGGAGTAGGACTCACCTGCGACCCCGTCCGTAAGCAGCGATGAATCCGCTCTTCCAACGTACAGAGCTATTGTTAGGGCAAGAGGCCATGGAGTCACTTGCCTCTAAACATGTAATCATTTTTGGCGTTGGTGGGGTAGGGTCATGGTGCGCTGAAAGCCTGGTGCGCAGCGGCATCAGGCACTTAACCGTCGTTGACTCCGACTGTGTGGCAGAAAGCAACGTAAACCGCCAACTGATGGCCACCACCTCAACACTTGGGCAGCCCAAGGTTGAGGTGCTGCGCAAGAGGCTGCTTGATATCAATCCAGAAGCTACCGTGGTGGCAATACAGAAGACCTACAGCGCTGAAACAGCCAACGACTTTCCTCTCAACAGTTACGACTACGTTATCGATGCCATTGATTCGCTGAAAGACAAGGCCCTGCTCATTCTGCAAGCATGTCAAAGCAATGCCAGGCTGTTCTCATCCATGGGTGCAGCACTCAAGCTTGACACCACGAAGATAAAGATTGCTGAGTTTTGGAAAGTTCAGGGCGATCCTCTGGCTCGGGCATTGCGTAAGCGTTTCAAGAGCCAGCTTAACTTTCCTGCCAAGAAATTTCAGTGCGTCTTCTCCAGCGAGCAGCGCAAGAATGTCATGCAGGCTTCTGACGGCATCAGGGCCAATGGCACCGTTATGCATATCACGGCCATGTTTGGCCTGACACTCGCCAGTCTTGTTATACGCGACGCCATAGAGAAAGAAAAGATGAAAAAATAACATCACATATTCCCAGAGGCGTCAAAAAAAGCATGTTTTCCTTTGCCGAAAGAAAAAAATAGTCTACTTTTGCACTCCGAATGACGGGCGAGTGCTGTACGGTCACTACGCTTTTCCTCACTAAGCGTAGTGACGGACACATTTTTGAAATAGCAAAATTAAAGATATATGGGCGAGTGCTGTACGGCCAGCTCCCTTCAAATCCCCCAGGGCTTGACCGCAGCAAGGGTAGTTGGTTGTAGCGGCGCGATGCAGTTAGCTTGCCCACCCGCCTCTTTAGCTCAGTTGGCCAGAGCACGTGATTTGTAATCTCGGGGTCGTTGGTTCGAATCCGACAAGAGGCTCAAGGAAGGATGCACTAATGTGTCCTTCCTTATTTTTTGTCAACAATATAGATGTTGGCATTTTTTTCTGTTTTTAGGTGCTCTGGCGCACATCTTAGCTAAAAAATGCGTAACTTCGCAGTATCATACATACGTTTTCCTTTTGGAATGCCTTTCGGTGCAAGATGAAAAGAGAGTTAGCAGTTGCACTATAGTTGCACTATAGTTTGTATTGACTGCTGCTCCGGCCGACAAGTTTGTGGCCGATACCGACCTGATCACAAAACCCATCTTCAGTCACTCCCCCTTTGATTGGCAAGAAATAAAGCAGTCATAGTTACTTACTACTAACGCTAAAGCAAAAATGTTTAAAAAGCTGTCATTATGTGTATTAATGCTTGCAGCATTCATCAGCTGCAAGAGGCATCCCGGTGCCCTGTCAGCAAGCATTGACAGCGATAACGATGAGGCAAAATCCGCTATCTCACCCGACCTGAGCGAAATTGAGCAGTCGGGAGAACTGATAGCTATCACAGTGAATGGACCTGACACCTATTATGAATATCGCAATCGCAGTTTAGGTCTGCAGTTTATGATGGCGGAAGCCTTTGCCAATCATCTGGGCATGCGTCTTCGTATGGAGGTGGCCAAAGATACGGCAGAAATGATCAGACAGCTGAAAGAGGCCAAGGTTGACTTGATTGCGTGTGAGTTGCCGCAAAGCATCATTGCCGGCAATGGCCTTAAATCCTGTGGGGCTAATAGCGATCATGGCTCGTGGGCCACCAGGGAAGGGTCACCCGATTTGCAGGAGGAATTGAATGCCTGGTATTCCGACTCAACCCGTGCCAAAGTCATGGCCTCCATGAACAATGTCAGCGCCAACCGATTCCGTGTGCAGCGCAGTCAGCCGGTGTTATATTCCAAGAACAAAGGCATCGTCTCCAACTACGATGCCCTCTTCCTCCGCGCCAGCCATATTACCGGCTGGGACTGGAAGCTCCTGGCCTCGCAGTGCTACCAGGAGTCAGGCTTCGACAAGAATGCCGTTTCGTGGGCAGGCGCCAGAGGACTGATGCAGATCATGCCCTCCACGGCAAGCGGAATGGGCGTCAACCCTGCCAACCTGTTTGATCCCGAGACCAACATAATGACGGCAGCGCGCATTATCAGCAAGCAGGAGGGCAGGTTTGCCATGATCAGGAATCCGCAGGAGCGGAAGAAATTTGTGCTGGCGGCCTACAACGGCGGCTTTGGCCACGTCAGCGACGCCATGGCCCTGGCTCGCAAGTACGGCAAGAACCCTTACCTATGGAGTGATGTCAGCTTCTTCATCCTCCACCTCAGCGAGGCTCGCTACTACAGAGACCCCGTGGTGAAATGCGGCTACATGGTAGGCAGCGAGACATACCAATATGTTGACAAGGTGATGAGCCGATGGCTCGGCTACCATTCGGTGCTGCACAACGCCATGCCGAACCTCGCAGCCTATTCATCCAACGGGGCAGACGCCCATAGGAAGAACCGCTTCTCCAAGAAACAGGATATCATAACCAGAGACGATTCCCTCTTCAAGGTGCGACGCTGACACGGCCACACAAGTTTCCGCCCCTGAATGGGACGTAGAGAAACAAGGGCTCGATGTTCGCCGCCTCCCTCTCAATGAATATTTGCCAGAATATCTTGCCTCAGCTGCTTGCTGAACTCTGAGGCAAAGACGAAGTCATTCAGCATCTTATTGTTGGAGGTAAGCACCTCCTTGCTGTTTCCCTGCCACGCCGCTGCCCCGTTGTTGATAAACAATATGTTTTCACCGATGCCGATGACGGAGTTCATGTCATGGGTATTGACAATGGTGGTAATATTGTTTTCGTGGGTTATTTCTGAGATCAGCTTGTCTATCACCAGCGACGTCTTGGGATCGAGGCCGGAGTTCGGCTCGTCGCAGAACAGGTAACGCGGCTCCATGGCAATGGCGCGTGCTATGGCGGCCCTCTTCTGCATGCCGCCGCTCAGCTCTGCCGGGTGCTTATGCTCAGAGCCCAGCAGATTGACCCTGTCTATGCACAGCATGGCGCGAGCCTTGCGCTCCTTGTATGACTTATCGGAAAACATATCCAGGGGAAACATCACATTCTCCAGCAGCGTCATCGAGTCAAACAGGGCAGAGCCTTGGAACAGCATGCCTATCTCGCGGCGCAGCATGGTGCGCTCCTTCTTGCTCATGACGGTAATGTCGCGCCCGTCATAATAGATGTGGCCTGAGTCGGGCTGATGCAGGCCCACAATGCTATTGAGCAGCACTGTCTTGCCCGATCCGCTCTGGCCTATTATCAGATTGGTGCGGCCGTTGAGGAACTCCACGCTGATGTCGTGAAGCACCTGTCTGCCGTCGAAAGACTTGCTTATGTTTTCTACCGCTATCATCAGGATAAGAGCTGAGTTAGGAAAATGTCGGAGAACAGTATCAGCACAGAGCATGACACCACGGCACTGGTGCTGGCCTTGCCCACCTCTATCGAGCCGCCCTTGACATTGTAGCCGTAGTATGACGACACGCTGGCGATTATAAACGCAAAGAACAGCGACTTGACCACTCCCATCCAGAAATACCACGGCGTGAAACTATGCTGCAGTCCCAGCGTCAGATCGGCGGGAGTGATTATGTTGGCCAGATAGGCGGTGCAGTAGGCACCCACTATGCCGGCAGCCACGCTGAAGGTGACCAGTATGGGTATGAAGCTGACCAGCGCAGCTATCTTGGGCAAGATAAGGTAGGAGGCAGAGTTCACTCCCATAATGTCGAGGGCGTCAATCTGCTGGGTGATGCGCATGGTGCCTATCTCCGAGGCGATATTCGAGCCCACCTTGCCAGCCAGTATAAGGCACATGATAGCGGAGGAAAACTCCAGCATCATGATCTCACGGGTAGTGTAGCCGCTCACCCATGAGGGCATCCACGCGCTCTGGATGTTGAGCTTAATCTGTATGCATATCACGGCGCCGATAAACAGCGATATAAGCAGCACTATGCCCACCGAGTTGATGCCCAGGGCCATCATCTCCTTATAGTACTGCTTGAGGAACATCCTTATCCTCTCGGGTCGCTGAAAAGTGCGTGCCATCAGCAGCAGATATTCGCCCAGCGACTGAAGCATTTTCCGTATCATCTATATCGGCACTTTATCCGTTTCGTTCAACAAAAACTTTAACTCGCTACGCGTCATTTTTCCGCCATAGCTACTGCAAAAGTAGTAAAAAGCAGCCAATCGCAGAAAAAAAGCGACTCAATATATTATCAGTTTGCTTAAAAATCCCTAACTTTGCCACTAAAATATATATACACATGGGCATATTTTCAAGAATATTTGGCAGGAAGTCCTCTAAGAAGCCTGCCTATCGCATAGGCGGCATGGAGGATTTCATGTCCCTCATCCGCGTGTACTATCAGGCGCTCATGGCATCCAAGCTTGGCATCACCAACCTGGCCATGCTGCCTGACCTGCGAATGTTTAAGAGCAGCCTTAAGGTTGCCACCGTCAACAATCGCCTCGGCCTTGGCGAGAAGAACCGCTGCAAGAAGATGCTGGAGGAGATGTATGGCATGAGCGAGTCCTTCTTTACCGAGATAGACGCCAGCGTCAAGGCCAACTGCCGCAACATCAACCAGGTAAACAACTATTTCCTCCTTTTTCAGGGCTTCAGCCAGGATCTGCTCACCGTACTGTCCAGCACCCTCCAGCTGCGCTTGCGCATGCCGTCGTTCCTCAAGAAGGCCCTGCGCTCCGTAGTGGAGAAGGGTGTCAACGACATCTTCACCAAGGAGAAGTTCAAGGACGATGCCGTGCGCAAGGCCACCTATGCCCTGCGCACCTACCAGCAGCGCCTGGGCTACTCCCGTGAGTGGATGACCGAGTATGCCTACCACATCATACTGCTTGCCAAGAAGGAGCCGCGCAACCGCGACACCGAGGCACAGCAGGCTAAGTGACCGATACCCATTAACCAATAAACCGTCGGCCCTTTACCGTCCTCCCACGGGGGGAACAGGAAGGGGACTCTCCAACAACCCATGGCAACGAAGAAAGACGACCTCATCAATCAGCTTGAAGTCAAGCTTGACATTCTCACCAAGCGCTATGCCGACCTGCAGAAGTATCAGCAGATAGCCAGTGCGCTGAAGGAGGAGAATGCCCTGCTCAAGCAGCAGTATGAGACACTCAAGACAGCCAAGACCCTTGCCCTCAGCGAGAGGGATGTCCATCAGACACGCGTGCAGCTGTCCCGCCTCATCCACCAGATCGATACATGCATCTCCCTGCTCGTGGTTGAGAAATAAATAACATTTGACAATTTCACAATCTGACGATTTCACAATTGGACGATTTCACAATTGGACAATAAGACGCTTCACAAATTACATTTTAGCAAGCCGTTGGGCATAAATTTTTGAATAATTTCTGGTAATTTCTTTCAGTGCCCACTTCCGGACTTGGCAATAAATTTCAAATTTCAAATAAATATATTTCCCCCTCATGACCGACGAAAAATTCAACATACAACTTAGGATAGCCAACAAGACATATCCCATCACCGTTACCCGCGACACCGAGGAGACGTATCGCAAGGCTGCCAAGCTCATCCAGCAGAGGATTGACCGCTACACGGCATCCTTCTTTGCTGAAGACAAGCAGGACTATTATGCCATGGTGATGCTCGACCTTGCCATAGCCCTCGTAACTGAGCAGAATATTGAGGACCGCCTGCAGACCCTGGTTGACAAGCTCGACCAGACACTGCAGCTCTGACCGCCTCATCACCTCCATAAAACAAAGAAATCTTTCCAAGACGTTATATATTTAGTAATAACCCTAAAACCAGAACGACATTATGATTACAACCATTATACTGGCCATCGTTTGTCTCATCGTGGGATGCGTAGCAGGCTACGCCATCTTCCGCTACGTCATCAAGGCCAAGTATAACACCACCATTGCCCAGGCCGAGCTTGAGGCAAAGAACATCAAGGAGAAGAAACTCCTGCAAGTGAAGGAAGAGTTTGTCAACCGTAAGGCCCAGCTCGACAAGGAGGTGCAGCAGCGCAATCAGAATCTGCTCCAGGCCGAAAACAAGCTCAAGCAGCGCGAAATCAGCATCAACCAGCGTCAGGACGCCGTCAGCCGCCGCAAGTCGGAGCTCGACTCCATGCAGTCCGCCCTTGAAAAGCAGACCCAGGCCCTTCAGCATAAGGAGGAGGAGGTCGCCAAGCTCGCTGCCCAGGAGCGTGAGAAGCTCGAGGCCATCAGCGGACTCTCCGCCGACGAGGCCAAGGAGCGCCTCATCACCTCCCTCAAGGATGAGGCACGCACCAACGCCCAGAGCTACATCAACGAGATAATGGATGAGGCCAAGATGACCGCCAACAAGGAGGCCAAGAAGATAGTCATCCAGACCATCCAGCGCGTAGCCACTGAGACCGCCATCGAAAACTCCGTCACCGTCTTCCATATCGACAATGATGAAGTCAAGGGGCGCATCATCGGTCGCGAGGGACGCAACATACGCGCCCTTGAGGCAGCTACCGGCGTCGAGATAGTCGTTGACGACACCCCCGAGGCCATCGTCATCTCCGCCTTCGACCCCGTTCGCCGCGAGATATGCCGCCTCGCCCTCCATCAGCTCATCACCGATGGCCGCATCCACCCCGCACGCATCGAGGAGGTAGTGGCCAAGGTAAAGAAGCAGGTTGACGAGGAAGTGCTCGAGACAGGTAAGCGCACAGCCATCGACCTCGGCATCCACGGCCTCCATCCCGAGCTCATACGCATCATCGGCAAGATGAAGTACCGTTCGTCCTACGGACAGAACCTCCTTATGCATGCCCGTGAGACAGCCAACCTGGCAGGCATCATGGCTGCCGAGCTGGGACTCAGCTCACGCAAGGCCAAGCGCGCCGGTCTGCTCCACGATATCGGCAAGGTGCCCGATGAGGACACCGAACTGTCACATGCAGAGTACGGCGCCAAGATAGCCGAGGAGTATAAGGAGAAGCCCGAGATAGTCAACGCCATCGCCGCCCACCACGACGAGTGTGAGATGACCTCCCTCATCGCGCCCATCGTACAGGTCTGCGATGCCATCAGCGGTGCCCGTCCCGGTGCCCGCCGTGAGGTGGCAGAGGCATATATCAAGCGCCTCAAGGATCTCGAGAATATCGCCATGAGCTATCCCGGCGTCACCAAGACCTATGCCATTCAGGCAGGCCGTGAGCTCCGCGTCATCGTAGGTGCCGACAAGGTGGACGATGCACAGTGCAACCAGCTCTCCCTCGACATCGCCAACAAGATTCAGACCGACATGACCTATCCCGGTCAGGTCAAGGTATGCGTCATCCGCGAGGTGCGCAGCATCAACTACGCAAAATAAGCCATCCCATAAGGAGAAAAGACCTCTTACCGCCTGACGGTCGGTAACATATACAATAAGCAAGTGCCAGCCTGACACTTGCTTATTTTCGTATAATTAGTTTAACTCGTAGAGCCGACAGCCAACGAGCCGCTCGCGATACCTGCGGCATTGAGGTTTAGCGGTTAGCGATTAGCGTTGAGCGGTTAGCGGTTAGCGGGGACTACTAATTCCTAATTCCTAATTCCTCACTCCTCATTCCTAATTGCCGCTTCGCTCTCAAAGGCTCCTGCAAGTTTCGCTCCGGCTTCGCCGACAGCGAAAGAGCCTTTTCGCGATGCCTGCGGCATTCCTCATTCCTAATTCCTCATTTCTAATTTCTAATTTCTCTTCAGCGTTCTCATCGCGTTGAGTACCGCCAGCACCGTCACCCCCACGTCGGCGAACACTGCCATCCACATGCTGGCTATGCCGAGCAGGGCGAGCACCAGCACCGCCGCCTTCACGCCGATGGCCCCCCACACATTCTGGCGGGCAATGCCCAGCGTGCGGCGCGCAATGCGTATGGCCGTCGCCACCTTCAGCGGACTGTCGTCCATCAGCACAACGTCGGCAGCCTCAATGGCGGCATCCGAGCCCAGTCCGCCCATGGCGATGCCCACGTCCGCCAGCGCCAGCACCGGCGCATCGTTGATGCCGTCGCCCACAAACGCCAACATGCCGTCCCTCGTGCCGTCGGGGGTAGGAGAGGCGAGCAGCCTCTCCACGTGCGCCACTTTGTCGGCAGGCATCAGCTCGCAGTGCCACTCGTCGATAGCCAGCTCGCGTGCCACGCCGTCAGCCGTGTCGTGGCGGTCGCCCGTCAGCATCACCGTGCGGCTCACGCCCAGCCCCTTCAGCTCCCTGATGGCGGCTGCGCTGTCGTCCTTCACCTTATCGTTGATGATGATATGTCCTGCATAATCGCCGTCGATGGCCACATGAATCATCGTGCCGCCGCGGTGACCGTCCTCACACTCCCGGCACTCGTGCCATTTGGCGCCCACGGAGTCCATCATCCTCGTGTTGCCCACGCTGACCGTCTCGCCTTCCACCTCGGCCCTGATGCCATGTCCGGCCACCTCCTCCACCTTCTGCAGACGGCATCCGTCGGTAGCCTCCTCGGGAAACGCCTCGCGCAGCGCAGCGCCGATGGGGTGGGTGGAGTAGTGCTCCACGTGAGCCGCCAGGTGCAGCAGCCTGTGCTCGTCGCAGCGGTCGGGGTGAACGGCCGTCACCACAAACTGCCCAAGCGTCAGCGTGCCCGTCTTGTCAAAGACTACCGTGTCCGTCTTGGCAAGCCTGTCAAGGTAGTTAGCCCCCTTCACCAGGATACCCCGTCGCGAGGCACCGCCGATGCCGCCGAAGAAAGTCAGCGGCACACTGATCACCAGGGCGCAGGGGCACGACACCACCAGGAACATCAGCGCCCGGCGCAGCCACTCTACCCATTGACCGTTGACAATTGACAGTTGAGAATTGACAATTGATAATTGACCGTTGGACAGCAGGGGCGGAAAGATGGCGATGGCAATCGCCGCGAAGACCACAATAGGGGTATATATCCTTGCAAAGCGGGTGATGAAAGCCTCGCTCTTCGACTTATGCTCAGCCGCGTCCTCCACCATGGCGATGATCCTGCTCGCCGTACTCTCGCCGAACGATTTCGTCACCCTCACCTTCAGCAATCCCTGCATGTTGATGCAGCCCGACAGCGCCTCGTCACCCACGCCCACCGGCCGCGGCATGCTCTCGCCCGTCAGCGCCACGGTGTTGAGCTGCGAGGAGCCCTCCGTCACCACGCCGTCCAGCGCCACCTTCTCGCCCGGGCCGATGACAATCGTCTCGCCCAGCGCCACATCATTAGGGTTCACGCTCACCTGCCGGCCGTCGCGCTCCACGCGCGCCGTGTCGGGGCGCACATCCATCAGGTGGGCGATGCTCCTGCGGCTCTGCCCCTCGGCATAGCCCTCAAAGAGTTCGCCGACCTGGAAGAACAGCATCACGAACACTGCCTCCGCAAACTCAGGCTCGCCACCCGGCAGAAAGCCCAGCGTCATGGCCCCCACCGTAGCTATAGTCATCAGGAAATGCTCGTTGAACACCTGTCCGCGAGCCACGCCCTCGGCAGCCTCCTTCAGAGTCTCATAGCCCACCAGCAGGTAAGGCACTAGGTAGATCAGCAGCCGGAGAACCATTGACCATTGACCATTAACCATTGACCATTGAGAATTGGCAATCAGCGTCTTGTCAACGACAATGGCACCCACCAGCAGCAGGGCAGCGGCAATGATAAGCACCAGCCTGCGACCACCACCCTCGTGATGGTGCTCATGATGCTCGTGGCAATGCTCGTTGTGCTCGTGGCAATGCTCGTGATGCTCGTGGCAATGCTCGTGATGTCCGTGGTGCTCGTGATTATGCATAAATTAATTTGAAAGTTGAAGACGATGCAAAGTTAATCATTTTTCCCTACTCCCGCAGTCAATAACACCAAAAAGAACCGCAGAGATATTAGAATTGAAGATTTTTAGAACTGAAGAATTGAAGCCCGGCTTCGCCGACCACTGACAGAGCCTTTTCGCTCAAAGAGAGTATTGCTCAATAGAGCCTTTTCGCTCAAAGAGAGCATTGCTCAATAGAGAGCATTGCTCAAAGAAAGCATTGCTCAATAGAGCCTTTTCGCGATACTTTCAGCATTCGTGTTATTCGTTAGATTCGTGTTTTAATAATCTGCGTAATCTGCCTTCATCTGCGTAAATCTGCGTGTCGCGTAGCGACAACTAATCGCGCCGAAGTGAAATCTAATCGCGCCGAAGTCAAAGGCGAAGCCTTCGCGAAGATTTCGTCGGTGGTCGCGCTGCAAGCGCGGTCCGACAAAAGGAAATCTGAGAGCCTTGGCGGCAAATCTAATCGCGTCGAAACGAAATCTAAAAGCCTTGAAACGAAATCTAAAAGCCTTGAAACCGACTATTTCAACGCGATTAGATTTCGTTTCCTCGCGATAAAAAAGTCTGCCCTCGCGGTTATTTTCCCTTAAGTCCACTTTTCTGAATTTTCCCTTCATATTACTGGGGGATGTCTCCTGCCCTTGCCTGCATTATCCTGCATATGGAAATATCTCTTTATCAACTCTTTAATCGAAAAAATGTAGGAATGCAGGCAAAAAAACATTTTATTTTTTTTATATTAAAATTGCTTCTGCGCGCCCTCACAAATGCGACACTCCTCAGCGTGTAGCCGAAGCTATGCTCATTGTCTTTCCTTGTCTATCAGCGCATTGCGTCCGTGTCTGCGCAGGATGCCCTAAGTTAGGGGAGGTGTCGCTTGTGACGGAGGGGTGTGTCCTACTCATCCCCTTAATCTATATTTCTATACCGTTCTCAGCAAGTATTTTAATCAACAGTTCTAATGACCAAGTCTTACATACTTTGAAGTTTGGCTCCGTCTTATATGTTCCATCTTCATTTAGTATGTAGTTGCCATTAGCATCCTTTTGGCGTTTCTCTTGCCATACGCCAATAATCTTTTTTCCAGTCTCTTTATCGACTTGCACATTCTTTGGTATCAGTTCTTTCAATCCTGGCAAGGTGAGTTGGTCACGGCTTTCAATACCAACTTTCTTGAAAGCTGCAGCTGCTCGGTCTCTCCAAAATCGCTTGCTCTTCAGTTCACTAAAGGCGCCACTCAGTGATGTCTTTTTGGAAGAACCATCCAGCTTTAGATTAGCAAGAAGTTTTTTAACTTCCTTGTCTATGCGCTTTATGTCTTCCACTGTTAGTGGACTCTCCGACTTTCGCACGGTTTGTTCTGCATCTGAAGTCTTCTTGGGAGGACAATAACTCATATAGCCTCTCTCGAAAACCATTGGATAAACAAATTTCTTCTCAAGGATGTGAAACTTGACAACGATAAAGTTTTCGTTCAGTGAAATGACCTTGCCTTTACCAAAACTTTTGTGATTGACATAGTCACCTTCTGCCACATCTTGCCATGTATTGGCTTCTGTAGGTTCAGTCATTCTCTTTGGCTCAGTTGCTGCGTCTGTGGTTTCCACAACAGGCCCGCTCTGCGTTTCTACCTGCGGTTCTTCTTTTATTTCCTCTTGTGGTTCTTCTTCAGTTTTTGTCTCTGCCGTATCTATTGTTGTATCCCAGAGGCCGATGACGGTGCCTGTGTGTTTGTCGATGCCGGCATATTCCAGCGAAGAGTCTTCGTAGCGCTTAAACTTATATACGGCATCGTTCATCAGCTCGCTATTAAATACTCCCAGATTAACCAGCAGAGTGAAGTCCTTGAGCGTCAGTCCCGTCACTTTGCGGAATAGCTCAGGCTCCAACTGCATGATAACATCTTTTAGGCAATACTCGCGGAAGTCGGTGAGATACATAAACACAGGTATGCGAGTCGCAAACTTGATTAGTTTTTCTTGTATCTCTTTGCGTTTGCTCTTAAACTCTTTCTCTTCTGCTGTGAGTTCTTTCTTCTCTTTCGGTGTTATATTGTCGCCTTTTTCTTTCTTGACTTTCTTGACGTGCTCCGACTTGTTGATTATTGTCTCTATGTCGGTGTTGAGACTGCGGAATCCCTCTATATTCATCAAGGCAGTCATCGCTTCTGGGCTGTTCAGTAGTCGTTGTAAGGTAGCATTGTCCACATTTACCAGAACTGCGCTCTCCCAGCGTCGGGCTAGCAGCGTGGCGGTCGTGCCGCTCATTGCCATGTCGAGCACTCCGGCAGCGTCTATCTCCTTCATCGATGAGCCGTCGAAAGCAAGGATGGGCAAAAACTTGATAAACTCTTCTACCTTCTTCTCCGGATTGCTCTCCGTTACATTTAGGTTGCAGCTATATTCCTGCACCAGTCGCAATGCACGGTTGGGAGCAAAGTCAAAGACATAGCATAGGGGCTTTAGTATTATCTCATTGCCTTCTTCGTCTTTTGTTGTCCAAGGCGACTGCACACGAAATGCAGCTTGGAAGTATGTCTCAGGCGAGGTGGTGTTGCGTAGCATCAATATACCTGTCCAAGGCTTCACCGTTACGCCTGTTGATAGCTTGCCGCAGCTCAGAGTGATGGTCTTGGTCTTCTGCGGGTCTGCCATTTTCTCATACACTGGCTCTATGGCTCGTGCGCCCATACCCGCATCGTTGCCTGCTGCCACTATAACCTCGTAGTCGTCGAAGAAACGATTACTTCGTTTCCTTAGCAGTTTTGCCATCGCCCTGCATGCTGCCACTGAGGGCAGGAACCAATATGTGTGCTGCAGATAGCTGAGCAGTCGGCTGTCGGAGAAAGGCATTGGTGGCTTTTCCACACCGAGTTTCAAGCCCTTGACTATGTCCTCCACATATGAGCCGCGTATCAGCTCAAGCCATTTCTGCACATATTCCTCATGTATGAAATCTTCGTCCTCTGCACGGAAGAACTCGTTGAGGTCAAACTCGTCAAACTCTCCCTGAGAGGCTATCTCTCTTATGCTATCGGGCAACAGATAGGTGAGCATCACCATCTTCGGGAGCTGGGCATAAGGGTTGTATTCGCCTTGCCATGCCTCTTTGGCGGCCTGCTCGTCGCTGTATGTCCAGTTATATATCTGTTCTTCGATAAACTCGCCCGTGGAGATGGCGCGGAATGGTGTGCCCGAGAGATAGAGATAGGCTCCTGTGCGCAGGGGCATCAACTCTTCGTCGTACAGCTCGCGGGCTTCCACTTCCTTGGCGTTGGTGGCATCCTCGCTTATTATCTCGCCCATTTCCTCGGCCTTGCGCAAGGCGATGTCTTTCTTGTCATAGAAACTTTTGGCATTCTTGCCCCATGCGCCGTAGTGGTATTCATCGAGCACTATGCAGTCCCACTCTACGGTCTGTATCCATTCGTTAGTAGCCTTGATGCCGCCAACGGCATTCTTGCCCAGCACATCTTGAAACGAGGCAAAGCACACGAAAGGCTTGCGTTCGTTGACATAGCTGAACTCCCTGTCTTCTTGTTTCTGGCAGAACTGCCAGCCATCAAAGTCCTTGTGAGTCAGCAGATCTTCTTCCCACGCTGTTTTCACGGCGGGCTTGAATGTCAGCACCAGCACCTTTGTCCACCCCATCTTCAGTGCCAACTGATAGGTGGTGAATGTCTTGCCAAAGCGCATCTTGGCGTTCCAGAGGAAATGGGGTGTGAGCCCTTTGTTGGTGGGGTCTTCCCTGAAAGCCTTGAAGAATGCTGCTGTTTTGTTCACAGCCTCCTCCTGCTCTTTGCGCATCTTGAAGTCATATTCGCGCTCGGTCATTGTCTCCAGACCTTGTGCGGCAGAGGCGATGGCGCGTTTCACTTTTTCTACATCACAAACAAACCATTCACCTTCGGGGTTGTGCACATGGTCTTTACGAAGGATGCGATGCACCAGCTTGTCGGTAAATGATGTGCCGTCTTTGCGCATGGCTGGGCGCACAAGCATTATCTTATATGGTATATTGCCTGTCTTGTTCTGCTCCTTGACGCGCGTCTCTACATCACGGGTAGTATAGCCCACTTTGAGCATCCCCTCATGGGCAGGCACTCCGATATGCTCATAGGCATATATGGTTGGAGTCTCCGCGACTTTGTTTTTCAATAAATCCTGTGCTGCCATATGCTATTCCATTGGGCGTATCATTGATTCGATAAACGCAATCTCCTCCTCCGTCAATCCGTATTTCTTATATAGCATCTCGTCCGTCCAAGGATGAGAGAAGTCTTGGAGGGGGACAAACCTAAATACCTCTTGGGATACCTGCATAGTTCCTCTTCCAAAATATAGCAACACCCTAAAGAAATCTGTTTCTGAATATTTCAAACAATTTTGTCTTTCTTCTATAGTATTAAATGGGCCGATTACTAAAAACGTCTCTGTGCATATCTCATTTGGATCTGCTTCAATAAACTTGGGTGGAATAAGTGCATCTGTAGAATACGCTTTTGAGATAAATAACTTATATTTGTCAATCCATTCAGTATTTTTTGTTATTGCCCTTCTGCACACATAACCACATACTCTCTTGGCTCCTCCCTTTAATCCTTTTACGCCCCAAATTTGTACTGAATCAATATAGGATGAATCACTTAATTTTAATTCCGGATATCTCTCAGGACAATTAAACAGATCTGTATTTACATTAAACGGTTTCCTTGGGGATACTATAGAATTAAACGATGTACCCTTGGTTACTTTCCTTATTATTGATTCACGCCTATAATCTCGGATTACAATGTTTGAGTATTTGTTCCCTAGTTCTCTGATGGTTGTGAATTCATCAAGTCCTTTAGGCTTATACACATAAGTAACAGGACCATTATGGTTCTTATCCCATTTAAAATAGCAGACTCCTCCATCAATATGGAGTCCTTGAAAACATTCCGATGATTGTTCGTAATCATAAATATAACTAATTCTCTTGTCTTTCAGCATTTCCTCCCTAAATATCTGGAGCCCTCTTCCTCCAACCATCCATTTCGATGGGACAATCATAGAAATGTAACGTGGATTAACCTTTATAGATTGGACGAGAAATTTGTTATAAATGGGCATTGCAGCGTCCGTACTTCCACCACTGCCATCACTCAGCTGGTACGGCGGATTACCTATGATTACATCGAATTTCATATTTGGGAAAAATTGATTAGGATTGTCTGTGTGAATAAACATATAGGCATACTGCTCGGCCTCTGGGCCTCGGTCGTAAACAGCCTGCGATGCACCGCAGTACTTGCACTTGCCGTTCACCCATGTATGCTTGATATTTTTGTAAAGGATGTTACCTTCCACGGTGTCAAACTTTGAAATGCTATATTTGCCGTTCGCCTTCTTTGAGCAATACACCGAGCGACGGGCCAGCAGCGAGGTCAGCTCCGTTATGGCGATGCCAAACACCTGCTTGTGCAGGATGTGGTCTATCCTCTCTTGGCGGTCGGGTATCTTTTCCTGTAAACCGCGGTCGAGCCTTTTTACTATCTCTCTGAGAAACACACCGCTCTTTGTGAACGGGTCAAGAAAAGTCGTCTCGGGACTGCGGAACAACTCCTGCGGCAACAAGTCCAACATCTTGTTCGCCAACTCGGGCGGCGTGAACACCTCGTCATTGCTCAGGTTGGCAATGCAGTTCAGTACATCAGGATTGTAGTTTGCGTTTGCCATGACATCGTTATTTAATCAGGTCAACAAAGCGTATCTTTTTCTTGTCATTCTTCCAATCACGGATGAGGCAGTAGATGCCGTTGTGCTTGCGGATATCCTCCTGCTGGCAGCCGGGACAATTCACCTTGACTTCTTCTTCGCCGAAAAGAGTCTCCACTTTCTCCGTCACTCCATCTTTGCAACTGCATGGCACTACCATCTTGAGGCCGTCCATCTGCCATAGATTCCACGAAATGATGTAGGCGATGTAGTTAACCGACTTGACCAATGGCAGCCGCCCAAACTTTGCAAAGAAATAGTCTATGAATGTGGCCAGTACGTTTTCACGGGCAAGCAGCAGGCTATCGCCTTGCCATTCATAGCCATAGCAATTCTGCACGGCCACCTGCGCCCACTCCAGCCATTCGCCGCTGCTCTCGGTATTTTCGCTGACGATGCGCAGCTTGCGGTCAAGCAGACCAATTCGTTCCTGAAGAGGGATGGGGTTGCCTGTAGTGGTGTCGTAGCGGCTTATCAGATAGGGTGCTTCGCCACAGGTAATCTCCAGACGAGTGGCGCGAACATAGTCTTTCCACGATTTGCCGTCGGGAAAATCTATCTTGCCAGGGGTGGATTGCCAACTTTTGTTGTCTGCTCCAGTAGTGTTGAAAACATTGGGACGACCGAACCACGCCTCGTCAATGAGATTGTTCTGCGCATTGCATATCCACGAGGGAGTGAATACCTCAGCCATGTCTTTAGAGCGACCAGTCTGGTTGTCCTTCGACTTCATGACGCGCGGCTTGACAACGGCACCGTTGTCGCCGGTAATTAACTGGGGTAGAATTGGCGAGAAAAAACCATAGCTATCGCCGAGCGATTCATAGTCATGAGTCGCCCAGAATATATTGTGGCCTGTGGTATGGTCGCGCAGCAGAGTGTCGAGCACCTCCGGCGAGAAGGCCACCAAGTCATCCTCCCTGATATCAACAGAGAGATTGCCGCCCACTGCGGACGGCACCAGAATGTTGTTTGGCATTCCTTGCGCTTATAGCTTTAGGACAATAAGCACTTATCGGAATTCTTTGGGCTTATCTATAGCGAAGCTTCTATGCACGAAAAAAGCGTGTCCGCTCCTTATCGAACATAGAGGCTCTGACAAAGCCCAGTTAAATGATAAGTGACGTCCACGCCATAAGCGCAGACATTCACAATTATTGGCATTTAACTAAGTAGAAAATTGTCAGATTTCTATGTTCTCCTAATAACTGCTCATGTCGTTATTGTTCCACTAAAGGGTTTCCGCCTCTTCGCTAAGAGCGTGGAAACTCAAAGGCAAAAATACTAAAATATTTTAGATTCGGCAGAAAAAGGACGGAGAATAGTTCCTATTATCGTATATTTGCAGCAGAAAATGATGACTGACATGAAAAGAGTGCTGACGATTTGTATGGCGTGGCTGCTTATGACGGCAGCGAATGGCGAGGGGCTTTCGCCTCTGCGTGTGAAGGGCAACCAGCTGGTGGACAAG
>JAEEGL015157383.1_pt1 | contig 54128 bp, 38 predicted proteins | sample 9134231 | NCBI WGS metagenome assembly JAEEGL01 (sample SAMN16246548, study PRJNA631951) | gut metagenome | biome: gut microbiome; feature: rumen; material: fiber-attached | host: Bos | place: Iran: Karaj | collected 2018-10 | reverse complement strand
ATAGTCACGATAGTCATTAGTCATTAGTCATTAAGAGTTTTCGGATTCCTGTTTTATGCTCACTATATAATAATATATAAATATATTTATATATTATTATATAGTGGCTACTTTTTCAACCAGAAATCGTTAATGACTAATGACTATAATGACTAATGACTAAATAAAAATTTTTCCATTTTAAGTAAAAAAGTTAATGATTTATTCGTAGAGCGCAACCTTTTTTTGTAACTTTGCACCGTGAAAATCAATCGAGATTTTTGCAGCCCCTAGGGGTAACAAAAATTCCCCTTAAGGGGAACAAAAATCAGGCCTAGAGGACGGAAGCCGGCAGCCAGAATCGAAGTCTGAAAACAAGTTGTTAAAAACGGAAGTAAAAACGAGTAGTTACGCTCTCCTCTTCCTTAACACAAGCGTTCTTTGCGTTACCGCGAAAATCGGCAGCGCCTCAACAAAGCCTAAAGCGAGCTTTCTGCTCTGTATTCGGCTTGTGCGTTCTTTGCGTTACCGCGAAAATCGGCAGCGCCTCAACAAAGCCTAAAGCGAGCTTTCGCTTTGTATTCGGCTTGCGCGATCTTTGACATACTGATACAACACACACCTGGAGGTTAACGAACCACGTAGAGGTGACAGAACAAAGGATAGGGTAAAGATCTAACAGACCCACCCCCCGTACCCCTCCCTCTAGGGAGGGGAGTGGTCAATGGTCAATAATCAATGGTCAATAGTCAATAATCAATCGTAAATCGTCAAATCGTCAATAAATCATTTTGTTGTTTACATACGTGCTTTTTGCTTTTCTCCAGCTCCTGAGCCACGATACTTGCTATGTGCTTCGTTGAACTTCCACACAAGATTGACCATGAACAGGCGACGGGCAGGATTGGATGCGGTCAACTCACGCATACCAAATATGGTGGTTTCGCCTTTATTGGAATTGAACGGATCGTAGCACCTGAAGTCGAGGGTGAGCACTCCTAGCTTACGAAGGTCCACATCGCGTTGAACTCCTATGTTTGATTTGAACCTCGATCGGGTAACTCGGTAGTTGTCGTAGTCGCCTTTGCTTGACCATGAGAGGGTTGCATTCATGCGGAAGTCGTGTGGCAACTCAAGGTCGTTCTGCCATGAGAGGGAGAAGAACGGACGGGATAGTGTCAGCATGGATCCATCGGCTGTCGGTGTCTTGTAGTTCTGGAAGATGGCATAAGCGGCAAAGGTTGGATGCCATACGATGTTGTGCCCAGCCACCTTGAAGTTGAAGGTTGGTCGATACGACGGTGTGATGGCGAGGCGGTCATAGTCTTCGTTGGTGTTGATGGGCCGCACAAGGCTTACAAGGGGATCTGCCGAACCTGGATAGGGTTCCGTGGACATGGTCTCGGAGTCGGTGATTCGTGCATAGTTGACACTGAGATTCAATTGCTTGTACGCTGCATTGAACACAAGGCTATGCTGGTAGGTTGGCTTGAGGTAGGGATTTCCGCTTTGGTAGGTGTAGCGGTTGATGTAGACGGTGGAGCTGGTGAGGCTTCCATAGTTCGGACGCTCGATATCTCGTCGGTATGAGAGACTGAGTTGCAGATTGCGGATGGGAAGGGACAGGACTGCGGTGGGAAACCAGTCGCCATAGCTGCGACACACTTCATCCTCGCGCACTCCGAAGTTGTAGTAGTCGTTCTGCAGATGCTCGTATCGAAGGCCCACTTGTGCATAGAGGGGACCGAACATTCGACCATACTCCATGAACGCAGCAGCACTTGTTTCGTTGATTTCGGTATCTGTGGTCTTGACGGGCACAGCATCGGTCGCCATGAAGTCGTATGCATCGGTACGATGGTTGTGCGAGTATTCGCCTCCGAGCGAGAGGTTTCCCTTCCATACGGGGTAACCCAGTATGAGTTTCGTTGCCCAGAAATTGTTGGCGCTGAGTGTGTTGCTCTGGATGGACCGAGGTGTAGTGGGTGAGTTATTTGCCAAGCTGGTGGTCTCCGTAGTGGTGCCAGGCGACTTGGTATCGTCGAAGAGACCATCCACATTGAAGTCGATACTCAGCTTCTTCACCTTACCATTATAATAGGCGTTGAAGATATGCTTGCTCGAATGCTCTTTCTGGACGACATAGCTTTCTGAGTGCTCCGAGAAGTTGCCGTTCACGTAATTGTCGGTGACAAACAAGTCGGAAAAGTCTTCTCCTGGTTCGCGGTCGAACTGATAGTATGCGCCGAAGCTATGGTTGTCGTCGAGCATGTAGTTGACCTGTAACTGCGGTATGATAGCTGTCGATTTCATCGTTGCATCCTGTGTAGAATAGCTGTCGTAACGGTCTGAGCCTACATAATAGAGGATATTGTTGCCTTGCAGCGACTTGTTGTGTCCATATCGCGCAGCAGACAAAGATGCCGTGATGTCGAGACCTCCTTTGCGATAGTTCAGGTCGAAATTGTTCTGGATGGACGAACCGTACTGATAGAAATATGACGCATCCTCCTGAAAACTGAATCCATCACCCTGCGCTTTCTTCAGGGTAATGCGTACGACTGCCTTGGTCGATGCTGCATAGCGTGCCCCGGGGTTCTGCACCACATCCACATATTGTATCTGATCGGCACGCAGACGTCCGAGTTCCTTCTGGTCGATCACCTTACGACCATTGATATACACCTCAGCATCGCCACGACCCAGTACCTTCACTCCCCCATCGCGTTCGGATTCAACGGAAGGAATCCTCGACAGCGCATCGCCCGCAGTCCCTGCCTTCTCGAGAACGGTTCCTTCAACAGTGGTACGCATCGCATCACCCTTTACAAATGTCTTGGGAAGCCCGCTTCGGATGGTTACTTCGCCCAGCAGCTGTGTATCTTCACGCATCGTGATGGTTAATCCGTTCGCTGCCTTTACATAGAGGGACTCATACCCTATGCACGTCAGTCGGAGCAGTCCCTCGCTCTTATCTGTCAGGATACGGAACTCTCCCTGCTCGTTCGTCACAGCTCCTTGAACGAAGGTAGAATCGGGCATGGAAAGCAGCACCACATTCACAAACGGAAGAGGTGTACCTTGTTCGTCAATCACTTTTCCACTCACATCGAATGTCTTGGCTGTCATCGCTATCGACATCATCATAGCAGCTATCGCTGCCGTCAAATTCATGCAAATCGTTTTCATCTTGAAAAATTTAAACTGTTTGCCCATTTGACGCAGCAAGTGATGAAAAACTACAGGAAATAGAAAAAAAAGACCCCCTCTGTCTTTCAGACCTCTCCACCTCTATGGGGAGGCTGTCCATTATACATTCTCTATTTTATTTGTATTTTTCAAAATCGATACAGGAATTTGCAGATGAGTCCTAATTATTCTTAAAATTTCACTATTCATTTTTCCCTATGAACTTTTTTTTCGTAACTTTGCAGTCATGAAGTGGATGATAGACATAACGAAAGTCATCACGATGTTGGTTTGCGGTCTCATGGCTTGGAGCATGAATGCTGCAGGACAGGAAGAAATCTATAAGCTTCCTTTTGACAACGTGATGGAATGCAGCATGATGCCTGACATGCAACATGCACTCATCATCACGCGTACTCCCCTACTGAAGCCCGAATATGCTATTGTCCGTGACTTGAAACAGGGCAAGAACTTGTGGAAGATAAGCATTGGCGATCGCAACCTCCAAACGACGGTTACTCGCGAAGGAGTGATCGTTTCTGGCGAGCTGACTCCCAAGAAACCGACTGTCAACCTCTATGAAACCCAAAGCGGCAAGAAACGTTACCAGCTACAGATTATCCCTGTGTACATCAATGAGGAAGATAATGTGGTGATGGGTTACAAGAAGAAGACAAGCAAACAACTGGAGTGCTATCAGCTGTCGACAGGCGAACTGATGTGGAAAGCAGATGCGGCTCCTAATAAATACGGCATTTGGAATGACCATATCAGAATCTCACCTCATCGATTGGTGGCGATTGCTGATGATCTGCTCCTGATAGATACAGAGAAAGGTGTCTTGAACCGTGCACCACTGAAGACGGATATTACCTATTTGCCAACAAGTGCTGTGATTGCAGCAGCTGTTAGGACCATGATTGGTATGGGGATGGGAACTGTAACCGGGACATACACAGTAACCATTCCATTAGGTGCCAAACTGGGATCTATCAATTCAAATGTATTGGTTGACAACGATGCCATCTATGTATCAGACCGTAAGGGATTATATTGCTACGACACGGAGTTGAATGAGAAGTGGATACATGAATTCCCTGCTAAAACAGCTTGTCATGCTGACATCCGTGTAGTAGGCGATACGTTGGTGATCCTGAATGAAGGGTATGGTGTCTATGAAGACATCAAGGCCAGATATAAGGGTTTGCTTGTCGCTGCTGGTGAGATGTTTTATGCCACATACAATCCACAGACAGGCGAGGAGTTTTCATTCGACCCCATCAAGGGACAATGGAATATGGATCAGTTTGGTGAGCATCTTACGATAGAGACAGAGAGTTTCTATGTGCCTAATGCTGAAAAGACAGAATTGATACCTGATTATCGTCCAGCTAAATCGTTAGCTATTTACGATAAGAACGACCAACTGTTGGTGGTAGACAATAGCGATGCAACCATCGCAACAATTCCAAGCAAAGAAGTGTTCCTCTTGACAGCTAAAAATGAAAGGTGCATGATCTTTGCCAATCAAAAGAAAGATAACGGTATCTATGTGACCGACCTTCATAGAAAAGTATTACGTCACATTGAAGCAAATTATATCAACCTAATGTTGCAGGACAACCAACTGGTGGTCAGCACGACGCAAGAAATAAGAATCATAAAACTATAAATAAAAACAGGAAACGTATGAAGAAACTATTATTGATGATGATGGCTGCCATGATGGTTTGTGTGGTAGCTTGTAAAGACGAAGATGCTATCGGAGAGGCTCCTGAGATTGAGAGCATCGAACTGATACCCAGCACTTGCCATCCTGGCGATACGGTACTGATGAAGGTACACTTCAACCCTAGCCAAAAGGGGTCGTACTTCTATTTTATAGAATACGTTATCGGCAATATCAAACCGTTATCGGCTACGAAGAAAGACCCAACAAGGGGCATCCTTCTGGGCTATGACGAACCGACCATCAAGTGTCAGGCTGCTGACTCTGCAGGCGTGTATAACGTCAGTTTCAAGGGAAAAATCAGTTACTCTGGCAACAAGGTAGTCGTGGGCAAGGATTCGAAAGGAAACAAAATCATTGCTGACGGACAGTTGTATGGCGAAACAAATACAGTTAAAGCAAGGCTGACTGTGAAATAAGAAGACCATCCCCCTTACCCCTCCCTTCTCTCTCCCCTTGGGGGGAGTGCGAAGGGGGAGAAATCCGTTCTTGTCCCCCCTCAGTCCCCCAACGGGGGAAGACGGGGGGAGTATAAACTAATAAACTAAACTAGAAACATGAAACTACATTATCTATTACTGCTACTGCTTTGCAGCATCTCGACAAAGAGTTTTGCTGCTGCGCCCGACTCGGTTTTCATCTTCACCTACGCTATTCCTCAGGACCCGCATAAAGGTATTCATATTGCCTACAGCGCCGATGGGAAAAGCTGGAAGGCGATTGGACAGGATCAGTCGTTCGTGTCGAGCGACTTCGGTAGCTGGGGCAGCCAGAAGCGCATGTTCCACCCAAGTGTGATCAAGGATGGTGATCGATGGTATGCTGTGTGGCAGGTGAACGACAACACTAACCAGTTTGCAACCACATGGAGCGACAAACTCTCAGTTTGGAAACCGCAGGACTATCCCTACGTTGAGACACCTAACGTGATTGCCCCCATGCTTTCGAAACGAGGTGGCCAGTTTATCGTAACTTATAAGACGAAAGATAATAAGGTGTACCAAGTGGAGAGTCGCGACTTCAAGAAATGGTCGAAGGCTCACGAGGTGAGTACATACGTATCAAACGAAAAGAAAGTCAAGGTGGGAGGAACGGAACACGAAGGATGCATCACTCGTGCCCCTTGGTCGCTAATTGAGAACCTCATCAACAAAGGAGATGCAACCACGCTACGCAATCGTCAGTATGGCGAACGCATGAACGACGATGGGAACCGATTCCGCGACCTAAAGACCGTAGAAGCATCGATGGTGCTCGACTATAGCGACTCGAAGGCCATCAGTCCTAACCTCATGGGTATTTTCTTCGAAGACATCAGCTACGCAGCCGATGGAGGTCTGTATGCTGAACAGATTCGCAATCGCGACTTCGAATTCACCAACCTCGATCGTGGCGAATGGAACGCAAAGTCGTTCTGGGCCCTTGTAGGCGAAGGGACGGATTGGGCGATTGCAACAGAAAACCCTATCCACAAGAACAACTCGCACTATGCTGTGCTCACTACCACGAAAGTAGGTGCCTCATTGCAGAACGAAGGAAATGACGGCATTGTGGTTCGTAAAGGCGACAAATACAACCTCACCATATTCCTCAAGAAAATGGAAGGAGCGGGAAAGGTTCGTGTACGCATAATCGATGGGAACACCACCCTTGCAGAAACAACCTTGACTGCCGCAACAGGATGGAAACCTCAGCAAGCCGTGCTGACAGCAAAGGCTGATTGCGACAAGGCAAAACTGGCTGTGGAACCATTGCAGACAGGAAAAGTAGCGGTTGACTTCGTAAGCCTTTTCCCACAGAAAACATTCAAGAATCGCCAGAACGGACTTCGTCAGGACCTTGCTCAACTATTGGCCGACATGAAACCCAAGTTCATCCGATTCCCTGGAGGATGTGTCAGTCATGGTCAGGGCATCGATAACATGTATCGTTGGATCTACACCGTCGGTCCGCTGTGGGAACGCAAGCAGATTTCAAACATCTGGAACTACCATCAATCGATGGGACTTGGCTTCTATGAATACTTCCAGTTCTGTGAAGATATAGGTGCAGAGCCACTCCCAGTATTGCCAGCAGGCGTACCTTGCCAGAACTCAGCCCGCAACGGACATGGTCAGCAAGGCGGACTTCCGTTTGCCGGAGAGGACTTCAAAGTGAAGGTGTACGACAATCCTCCTACGATGGAAGAATATCTGCAGGAACTGCTCAACCTTATCGAGTGGGCAAATGGCGACCCAAAGACCTCGAAGTGGGCGAAGATGAGAGCTGACGCAGGACATCCGAAACCTTTCAACCTAAAATACCTGGGTGTAGGCAATGAAGACCTGATTTCAGACGTATTTACCGAACGATTCAACTATCTCAATCGTGGCATCAAGGCCAAGTATCCTAACATTCAGGTCGTAGGAACCGTAGGACCTTTCTTCGAAGGAAGCGACTACGAGTTCGGATGGCAATTGGCACGAAAGGAGAATGTGGACATCGTTGACGAACACTATTACGTAGACCCAGGATGGTATATCCATAATCAGGATTTCTACGACCGTTACGACCGTAATGGTACAAAAGTATATCTGGGAGAATGGGCAAGTAGAGGAAACAAATGGGAGAACGCACTTGTGGAAGCGCTCCACATGACCAACCTCGAACGCAACGCCGATGTAGTCGTGATGTCGTCATACGCTCCCCTATTCTGCAAGGACGGACACTCAAACTGGAACCCAGACCTTATTTATTTTAACAACACAAGTGTTCGCCCAACTCCTGGATACTATGTTCAGAAGGCATTCGGAGTGAACAACGGAGTGGAATACATTCCGACAGCCCTCAACGTGAAAGGCAATCAAGACGTACAACTGCGAGTGAACGCATCCGTAGTGAAGGCAGAGAATGGCGACCTGATTGTGAAGATGGTGAACCTGCTACCGTCAGATGTAAAGATGATGATCAACTTTGGCAACCTCGACGGTTACGACTCCAAGAATGCTGTATGGAGCACAATGACAGGCAAGCCTGGCGATGGAGCAGTAACACCCAAAGAAGCAGTTAAAGCGATAGAGACATCTACGTCGTGTACACTCGACAGCTACAGCTTCACTGTAATAAGAATCAAGAAGGCATCATAAAGCCACACAAGGCAAACGTGCCCTGCAAAACCTTATGAGTACAGATAGTTACATAAGTTCCCAACTTCACCCTCTCGACATAGAGGGTGAAATTGTTATACCTCATCGCTTCACCTATCCATTCCTCTACACTCCCCACCCGATAGCCGTCAAAGCATGCGAAGACCTGAAACGCTATCTACTTGAGAAACAAGAATGGCAAGAGGAAATCGGCCGAGGTAAGATGTTTGGGGTCTTAGTAGTAAAAGCGCCCACTATCAACTCTAAACCCTCGGTTATTGACTCTAAACCCTTGGTTATTGACTCTAAACCCACGGTTATCGACTCTAAACCCTCACCTGTCAACTCTCAACTATCACCTGTCAACTCTCAACTATCAACCCTCCACTCCCTTTGGGCCTTTTCGGGCTTGCTTGATGGGAAGAACACCCAAGAGGGGTTTGTGCCACCCGTATTCGACTTACAGAAATCGGACGAATACTTCCAACAGGAAGACGCTATCATCAGCCAAATGCCTGATGGAGAAGAAAAAAGCAATCGTTCGCGCGCCTTACAAATGTGGCTCTTCCGACAGTTCAATTTCCTGAATGCTCAAGGCAGGCAGATGAATCTCTGCGACATTTTCGACAAGGAAACGTGTCGCATACCACCATCGGGAGCAGGCGAATGTTGTGCACCCAAGTTGTTGCAATATGCATACGCAAACGGACTTTATCCTGTTTGTATGGCTGAATTCTGGTTGGGAGTATCACCCAAGGGCGAAATACGCTACGATGGAGCGTATTATCCTGCCTGTCAATCGAAATGCAAACCAATATTGCGCCACATGCTTCAGGGACTTGAAGTGGACGAACATCCCCTTGTGCCAATGATGCGCGAGAAAGCCAAAGAGATGCGTATCATATACGATGACGAATACCTATTGGCAGTATTCAAACCTGCAGGCATGCTGGCTGTACGGGGTAATGTGGATGCTCCAAGTGTAGAGTCAGTTATTCAAGAAACCTATCCAGATGTGAGTGGTCCCCTCATTGTTCATCGACTCGATATGGATACATCGGGCATCATGATTATCGCAAAAAACAAAGAAACGCACAAAGCACTACAGATTCAGTTCTATAAGCACGAAATCCGAAAACGATATATCGCATTGTTGGATGGAGTTGTACGTGACGATAAAGGCACCATCGCATTACCCTTGTCGCCTAATGCGTCAGACCGTCCGCGTCAGATGGTGAATCACGAACACGGAAAGCCTGCAATCACAGATTACGAAGTACTGGAACGGAAAGACGGAAAGACACTCGTAGCCTTCTACCCACTCACAGGGCGCACACACCAACTACGAGTTCATGCAGCTTCGGATGAAGGATTAGGTTGTCCAATCATTGGGGACAGGCTGTATGCACCTTCCAAGAACTATCAACCCTCACCTGTCAACTCTCAACTATCACCTGTCAACTCTCAACTCCCGCCCCGTCTCATGCTTCATGCAGAGTCGATAGAATTTACACATCCCGTTACAGGCAAGCAGATCCGCCTATATGAGCCTGCTCCTTGTTGGTCATGATATCTAACACACAGCGATCGGTCTCGTTCATTGCATCTTTACCTATCTTGGTAAGATTGTGAATGCTGCGGTCCACATCATCATCAATGATGCCTTCCGTACTGCTCACACACTCTCCGCTCATAGCCATCATCGCAGAAAGAACAGCAGTTGAAACACCACTTGCCAATTTCAACGAGCAACTGGGTTTAGCCCCATCGCAAATCATTCCGCTGAGGTTCGCAATCATATTCTTCACAGAAGCACAAACTTGTTCGTAACCTCCTCCCATCAAATAGGTGATACCGCAACTGCTACCAGTCGATGCAACCACGCATCCACAAAGTGCAGACAACTTACCCAAACTTTGTTTGATATAGATAGCAGCTAAATGACTCAGCATCAAAGCTCGTGTCAGTTCCTCATCCGTATTATGATTCTCTTTTGCAAACGTAACCACAGGCAATGTTGCACAGATACCCTGATTACCACTCCCTGAGTTACTCATCACAGGAATCATCGCTCCAGCCATTCGGGCATCACAAGCACAAGCGGTTGTAGAGATGATATGCGAGAAAATCGAGTCGCCCATAATCCCTTTACCCAAAGGACGAGTCAGTGTTTTACCCAACATGTGACCATAGTTACCATGAAGTGACTTCTCTGCTGCTGCTTCGTTGAGACGTTGAGCATCATTGATAAAGGCAATTTCTTCGAGTGGAGCAGTCATCGCAAAGTCGTAAACCTTGCGTAGCGACAACCAACTGTCATCCACTTCTTCACTCTCTTCGCCCTCACAGGTTCGACAATCCATCAACACCTCATCACCCTTTGAAAGATATACAAAGTTCGTATGCTCTCCGCTAATAATGGCAGAAGCAGTCGAACCATCCTTCGCTGTCACAATGATTTCCACATATAATTTTTCTGTGATTCCCGATTTTAATTTGATATCTATTGGATGAGAAGCTATGTAGTTCCGACCTTGTTCCACAGCTTTATCGTCCACATCTTTCAACACCTCCAATTGATATGCTGACCGTCCACAGATGGCACCCAGAGCAATTGCGATAGGTAGTCCTATCATGCCCGTATTAGGAATACCCACACCCATCGCATTCTTCAGTATGTTGGCACTCAGCAACACATCAATCCGCTCAGGCATCTGCCCAAGTGTCTCAGTAGCTTTAGCCACACAAAGTGCAACAGCAATCGGTTCGGTACAACCTACGGCAGGTACTACCTCACGTTTAACCAATTGAACGAAACGCTCCCTTTCTTCTTTTGTCATAGTATCACATCTAATAGAATCGTTTATACTTCCGTATATGTTTTGCATCACAAAACCCACTTTCATCAGTCGGGATGAGGCGACTTGAACGCCCGACCCCTACGTCCCGAACGTAGTGCGCTACCAACTGCGCTACATCCCGCTGATTCGAAAGCGAGTGCAAAGATACGAAAATTATTTTTATTGTAGAATTTATATTGAATAATAATGTCTTTTATCGATTTTTTTTCGTAATTTTGCAGCGTAAATACAAAAATAAGATATTATGTTTTCAGGAATTGTAGAAGAATGTGCAACAGTTGTTGCAATCGAGCACGAATTAGAGAATGTTCATTTCACGATGAAGTGTTCGTTCGTGGATGAATTAAAGATTGATCAGAGTGTAGCTCACAACGGAGTTTGCCTCACGGTTGTCAAGATAGAGAACGGCAGCTATGTCGTTACTGCTATGAAGGAAACTTTGGATCGCAGCAATCTGGGAGACTTGAAGGTTGGCGACGAAGTGAACGTAGAGCGTAGCATGATGATGAACGGACGTCTTGATGGTCATATCGTCCAAGGGCATGTTGACCAAACGGCAGTATGTACAGCAGTAGAGGACGCGCAAGGCAGTTGGACATATACTTTCAAATATCAGTTTGATCAGGAAATGGCGCGTCGTGGATACATCACGGTTGATAAGGGATCAGTTACTGTGAACGGAGTGAGTCTGACGGTTTGCAACCCAGACAATGATACCTTCCAGGTGAACATCATCCCTTATACCTACGATAACACCAATTTTCACGCTATCAAAGTGGGTACAAAGGTAAACATAGAATTCGACATACTCGGCAAATATATCAGCCGTTATGCAGAACTACTGAAATAAAACTTAAAATATATTCTGATTGATACAGTCAACCACCTTTTGGATTTCCTCGTCTGTCATTTGAGGACTTAACGGCAAACTCAACTCATCGTCGGCCCAATGATCTGATATTGGAAGGCGCAGATGAGCATAGGCGGAATACGACTGTTGCTTATGAATCGGTATCGGGTAATGAATCAAAGTCTCGATACCGTTTTCTTGTAGCAACTGACGCAAATAGTTACGATTCTTACACTTGATAGCATATACATGATAAACATGACTGTTATCAGTAGTATCAGGCAAGAGTTCAACTGCAGGATGACAGATATGGGTTGAATAATAGTGTGCTATCTCGATTCGACGCGTATTGTCTCTGTCCAATCGTTGTAACTTCACAGAAAGCACAGCAGCCTGCAATTCGTCAAGACGGCTGTTGAATCCCATATAGTCGTGTACATACTTCTCTGTCTGCCCGTAGTTTGTAATTGAACGTACTAAAGTTGCAAGCTCCTTATTATTTGTAGTTACAGCACCTCCATCGCCCAAACATCCGAGGTTCTTTGCTGGATAGAAACTAAAAGCAGCTGCATCACCATTATTACCTGCACGTTTGCCAAAGAGCGTTGATAGCTGGAGTCCTGAATTCGAATTATAAATCGCTCCATGAGCTTGACAAGCATCTTCCAACACCTTCAGTTTATGTTTGCGGGCTATCTTATTAATGGCATCCATATTGCACATAAGTCCGTAGAGGTGAACAGGAATGATGGCGCGAGTGAGTGGAGTAATCAATCGTTCCAATTGGGTTTCATCCATTGTGGGAACTTCCAAATGCGGTTCGCACAACACGGGTTTCAATCCAGTTCTCGAAACCGCTAAAGCTGTAGCAATAAAGGTATTATCAGGCAAGATGACCTCATCGCCGTCTTTCCAACCGTACATGAGTTTCCAAGCGGTTAGCACAGCAGTAAGCGCATCAAGTCCGTTACCCACACCTATACAATAAGTTACACCTGTATAAGCGGCAAATTCTTTCTCAAACTGCTCCACCTCACGGCCCTTGAGATACCAGCCAGATTGAGTCACCCGACTTACTGCGTTCCTCAAATCGTCTCCGTAGGAGGCATTTACACGTTTCAGGTCGTAATAGCTTACCATATATTTTATTCGCTTATCAATAACTTTCCGTCAGCTGTCATACCCTCTGCAGAGATGAAGAATTCCTTGGCTGACGAATTGTTGTAAAATTCCACCTTTGCCTTTCCGTCTTGGTCGGTCTTCACGTTAGCATCCCAGAAAAGGGTGCGTCTGAAGTCTTCTGTTGGAGGCAAAATACTGTAGTCTTCCATCTCGAACTTCGTCGGCATGTTATATCCGTAGAAGTGCGATTTACGCAAACCCTTTGTCTTGAAATAGAAGAGAGGATGCGTATATACGAAAGCAATCACAGGATTTGCACCCATCAGGTCGGTCGATTGTATGTAGTCGTTCAGCACGGTGAGATTCTCTGTGAAATAAACCGACTTGGCTTCGTTGAGAAACTCTGGACGTTCCAAGATACCTGTGTCATTATTGGTTTTTGTGAACGTTAGTCTTGTTCCTTTATAACCACTAATGCAACAGAACATATTGTTGACAATCCACACGATTGGGCGTCTATCGTACATCAGACCGTTATCGCTACCAAAGACTGGTTTCTCACCTGATTTTGACAAGAGGGTCTCCTTATAGTGTTCAGGACTTGATCCGTGTTCGTCTGCCTCCTTTGCAAGGTTCAACACCTTTCCTGCATTTGCATCAGCTACTCCTATCTCTGTCGGCTGAACAAAAATCTGATGCGAAGGCAATGGGTCTGCCACACCGTCAATCAGGCTGTTCTTACTTTTGAGCCAAGTATCGAAAGTCGGCAGTTCTTCGCCCCTATCAGCAATTTCATCTGCATAGGTGTCACAATCATAATATACCGAAGCTTTGCTCTGTGCCCAATCCTCATCGTACCAGCTCACATGTAGATCGCCTAATATGCGTCGGGTCTTCACCTTCACAGTAGGCAAGACATGTACTTTCTTGGTGATGCTCACAAACTCTTCTTCCTTTTCCTCCTGATTGTTCTTAAAGAAATTGCACTCACCTACCGGTAACATCTCTGTCTCGTAGGGAGAGAGGAGTCGCATAGCAGGCGAGAAATGGCGATCGATTGCTATGACGTAGTTCTGTGCTTCACCTTCCTTCTCTGACTTGATTTGCAAAGCCCAGTCTCCGCTGCAATCTGGCAATTTGAACGAGTAGCGACCAAGACTGTCTGTCTTTGCCTTTCCCGACATCGATTGTCCATCTCGGTTGAAAAGTGTCATGCTCAGGTCAACATTCCCCACATCACGTTTCTTGCTCTTCGATGTCAACTGCCCGAATATATAGAGTCCGTCTTCGTTGGGTTCCACTTTATCAAGCACCTTCTGTCCCGACATCAGTTGCCAGTCATAGCGTCTCCATCCCTGAGTCATCATCAGCAGGTCGGCAGCTCGTCTGTGGGCAACATCATCAGCCTCAAAATAATAGTCGGGTGAATCAATATAACCGCTCACCTCACTCGACAGCAACATCCAAGTCTTCATATTACCTTCCTTTCCGTTTGTCATTGTAGCTGCATCCATTGCAGAAAAGGAAATAGACGAGTTTGGTGCTGCCTGTAAATCGAGTTCAACCTTACAACAAGGCGAGAGCGAACGCAGATTGGTTGTTACAAAGATGCTATCGGATTCCGACGCAAAAGGCATCAGGAAGAACAGGCGTTCTGCAAGAATACGTCCTTCTGAGTTGAACAGCGTAAACTGACTCACCCCAGCTGGTAAGGACAACTTTTCGAACCGTTTCACGATGAATGGTTGAGCCGTCATTGTGTCGCAGTCAAGAATGGTACCATTATGCATCAACACATATCCCAGCAATCGTCCTTGAATGCCCGAAGTAGAATGTATGGTTGCCGTAATCTCTGTGTCGTCCATCATGTCGAGCGTCAGCACACATCCTTCTTCCTTTGCTTCAGGCAGCTTATACTCTCTCATCTTGCCCTTCTCATCGGGCAGCTGAACATAAAGCGGTTCAGGCATCAGCATCGGGCAAACCTCAAAAACTCCTCGTCCGGTTTCGTCAGTCTCAACAGCTCCTAACTTCTGCTTTTGAGCATTCAGCAGAGAGCCTTTCACAGCCACACGTTTGCCTTCTTTATTTGTAACGGTAAAAGCAACTCGACTCGTCAGCCCTTTCACCAAGTCGCCTCCCTCAGGATAGAATTTCACACTATTCATCTCCAGATCTGTCGTCGATTCGGCAACCTTTCCATCCTCATCAACACGCGTGTTGGGTAATCGATGTCTGAAACTAACCTTATCAATTACCGCATTAGAATAGTTTCCTTCAACCTTTGGTTTGTTGAAAATGGGGAACACTCTGCTGAAAGCAGCTGAAGTACCCCAGTTCGACATATATCTGGTAAAAGCCCGAACTTCATAGAAACCACTTGCACCAACGATACTATCCAGTTTGATATCTCCATCAGCGATACCATCCACGACCTTCAGCGTGCGGCGTTCGCATACGTCACCAATTGGATTTACAAGTTCCACATACAATACAGAGCTGATGTTTGACGGACGATCTGAATCCATTCGCTTCACATAAGCTTTGAATCTTATGGTCTCACCCTTGAAATATCCTGTATTGTCAAAATGCAAATATACCTTCTCCTGTGGCGCAGCTTTATTAAAACGCATCGCACGTTGCATGTATGCCAATAATTGATTATAGTCTCCACTCTCTGACTGAGCTTTCAGCGTAGTTGTCCCAATAACGAAAAGGCCGATGAACATCGACAACAAAGTGTGTTTCATGAAGAAAGATGTTTGTCCCATTACAAATCAATTAAGTTTCAATTCTATTGAATTGACCATTTATTTCCCAAATAGTTTAATCTGCACATGACAAGACTGATTGTTCCACTCGTCATTCACTCTTCTTCCCCAACCCTTAGCTGCAACAAATCTTCGTAGGTTCCGTTAAACACATTCACATCTACCTCTCCCTTGATACCGTCAACATGTCCACGATCTGAATGCTGCCAGAATTTCCACTCACCTTTGTAGGACAATTTATCTACATAATAATGAGCAATCCAGAACGGATAACGGTCAAACTCAGGTGTGTTGAGATAGTCCTTTCTGAAGCTATACGAAGTGTAGAGAATGGGTGTTACCCCATAGTGTTTCTCTACATAATCCATCCATCGAAGCACATTCGTTCGCAGCTGGGCAGCAGTAAGCCCGTCGCGTTTCTCTACATCCAATATGGGAGCCATGTCGGTAGGGTCGAGTTGTACAATCTTGCAAAAATGCTTGGCCTGAAGTATTGGGTCTGTCGAAGTTGAGAAGAAATGATAAGCTCCACGCACGAATCCGTTTCCTCGTGCATGATAGAAGTTCTGGTTGAAGTTCTCGTCGATGATGTTGGTTCCTTCTGTCGCCTTGATGAAGATGAAACGTATGGGCACACCATTGAGGTCCGCATTTCGCAGACGGTCCCAGTCTATCTCGTCCTGATAGTGACTGATATCTATTCCTCTCACATCGCCTTCAGGATACACAATATCTCCGAATTTTGCTTGGATGACAAATGCATTATCCACGATGAGTTTCCCGACAAAGAACAGCAGGATAGCTGCTACGACAGCCAAGGTAGTCCATAAAGTGTAGGAGGTGACATGACGGAAAGGGGAAGAACTCGATTTCTTCCCCTTCCGTTTGGTTGTCGACTTTTTAGCCGCAGGCCGTTTCGACACTCTTTTTGTTTTCGTGACTGCAGGCTTAGCTGTCGGCATTTATTAGCAATGTTCGAGCTGAAGAGTCTTCGTAGGCTGATCGCACACTTCTGTTGGTCCCCAGTACTGGATAGGACCTGGATAGACGTATGCAGTCTCTTTTGCCCACATATCACGCTTCGAAGCGAAGAACTTGAATGGCGCTCCATCGAGTTCGACGAGAGCCTTACGGATAACTGGTTTCATCTTACCGTTACGCTTCTCCATGTTCATCATCATCGTGATAGGCACACCACCTGCAATCCACTCTGAAGCAGGAGCTGTGGTGTTACGGATAACTGACATATAGCCAGTCTTTCCGTTTGCAATCAGACGAGATGCGTTGTAACCCAAAGAGTAGCAGTAGTCAGCATCGTAGTTGCTTGGAGCGGCACAACGTCCCTCGTAGCCGAAGAAGTGGTGCTGGGTTCCGAACTTACCTACATACTTGCCTTCCTTCTTCCATTGCTCGAGTTTCACGGCAACCATCGCTGAGAGCAGTTTCTCTGTCTCGATAAGCGATACCTGTACGTTTCCGTGAGGGTCGCGGTCGAGTGCCAACTGACGAGCCACACTGGTTGGAAGCGAGTTGAATACCTCAAGGTTCTCCTTTGAGATGTGAGTCTTCACGAAGTCAATCTGCTCGCTACGTCCAAGGTTCTGAGCCTCAGGAGTAGCAAGGATATCGTTAAGCTGAGCAATGAGTTTCTTGATTGCAGGGATGAACTCGATGAGTCCTTCTGGGATCAGCACCGTTCCGAAGTTATTACCCTCGGCAGCACGAGCAGCAACAGCCTGAGCGATGTAAGTCACAACGTCATCGAGACTCATGTTCTTAGCCTCTACTTCCTCGCTAATCAGACAGATGTTTGGCTGACACTGAAGGGCACACTCAAGTGCGATGTGAGATGCTGAACGTCCCATCAGCTTGATGAAGTGCCAATACTTACGTGCTGAATTACAGTCACGCTGAATGTTACCGATCAATTCTGAGTAAGTCTTACAAGCTGTATCGAATCCGAATGAAGTCTCAATCTGCTCGTTCTTCAAGTCGCCATCGATGGTCTTTGGACAACCGATTACCTGAACGCCATATTTCTTTGCGGCATAGTACTCAGCAAGCACGCAAGCGTTGGTGTTAGAGTCGTCACCACCGATGATAACGAGTGCCTTGATGCCAAGCTCACGCAGAATCTGGATGCCCTTCTCAAACTGATCGACCTCTTCGAGCTTGGTACGACCCGAACCGATGATGTCGAAACCACCAGTATTACGATACTCGTCCATCAGCTCTGGAGTAATCTCCATATACTTATGATCTACGAGACCACCAGGACCAAGAATGAAACCATAGAGTTTGTTAGCTGGGTTGAGCGACTTCACACCGTCGAACAAACCAGAGATGACATTATGTCCACCAGGAGCCTGACCACCGCTGAGGATGATACCTACGTTGAATGGCTCAAGAGGTTTCTGTTCACCTGCTTCGAACTCAATGACCGGCATGCCGTAAGTGTTAGGGAACAATGCCTTGATTTCTTCCTGATTGCCAACAGACTGAGTTGGCTTACCTTCTTTTGCAACAACAGGACCTAAGAGTGCCTTAGGCAGTTTTGGCTGATAAGCAGCACGTGCAATTTGTAATGCGCTTTTTTCCATAATAAATAATGTATGTTTGATGATTTTATTCTTGTTAACCAATGCTTAGTTTCACAAATTTCGTGCAAAGATACAAATTTTTTCTCAATTCATTAGTCATTATTCATAATTATTTTATATCTTTGCCCCGTAATAGTATTTACGATTTACGAATTGACGATTTAATAATAACATATTTACTTTTAACTTCAATTTTTTTTAGACTATGGCAAAGAAAAGAATCGCAAAGAAGGGATTGCACTACCTCATGAGTGACCTGTTCACCGCAACGGTCATTGCAGCAGCCGACAAAAAAGCAGACATGGAAAAGGTGGCAACAACTCAGGAGAAGATACTGAAAGTCTATGGCGACTTCAACAGCAGACTGAGTAACTATGAGCGCAAGAATGCAAAAGCATTCTTCAAGCAGTACGAAACCGAACTCGCGAAAGAGATTGACAGCATTGCCGAAGCAATTGATGAAATCTTAAAATGATTAGCTTTGATACTTAAACCAAGAAAGGAGAGCCTCCAAGCCCTCCTTTCTTTGGTTCGTGATGACAGAAATCGCATCAAATTGCTTCGATCAAATGTGACAATTGACCCTTATTATCGCCACTTTTGACTACCAATTGGCCATTATGCCACATGATTCCTCTCAATTGAGGTCAAAATGCTGAAATTCTACATCGCTCATTTATGCACCAAGTATAGGGAAAAACATCGGAACCAAGGGGGCATGCATGTCTTTTGATGCCTGCGAGAGCAGAATTTTGATACATTCTATGCCTTTTCCGAGCTTAGGCATCTTGGGTGCCTTGTGTTTACTAATATCGTATCTCATTGTCTTACAGCTTTTTAGATGATTTATTATTGACCAGCCATTACAATTACAGTTATTACAGTTTATTTTTTAGGGGTGTCACTTACCCTTATTCTATATATAACTATCTATATATCAATTAGTTATATTATATATAAAAGGGAATGCGACCCCTTATTTTTTAATTGTAATTTCTGTAATTGTAATTGACACGGTCGTTGATTAACACTTAGCCTTTCTCTATCAGGCCTTTGAGCGCATTGCGCAGTTCAAGATACACACCGAAGGCTTCAACCCTAAAACTCAATACTTGAAGCTACTAACAATCAACCATCTAAGACTTTTGACTTTTTTTCACTACATTTGTCATTATTTCTCAATTCCCAATTGTCAATTATCAATTATTTATTACCTTTGTCCTCGAAATCAACGATAAACAAAAATAGATGAAACGAATACTTACTATTAGCCTCGTTTGTGCTACGGCTTTGATACTGATGGCTCAACAGCCTGCAAACGACTGGGAGAACCCCGCTGTGCTGGGAATAAACAAACTACCCTATCACTCTACCCTTCAGCTACCTTCGAAATGGAAGGATTGTCAGGAGATCATTTCGCTCGACGGAGAGTGGCTGTTTCGCTGGTCGAAAGACCCTGAAAGCCGTCCTCTGGGCTTCGAGCGCATGGATTATGATGTGAGCAGTTGGAACAAAATACAGGTGCCTGGCAACTGGCAGATTCAGGGTTATGGCAAACCTATCTATGTGAATATGCAATATCCGTTCTATCGCGACCGTCCGAGTGTGACGGGCGAACCTCCGAAGGATTGGTATGCTTACGACCATCGCAATCCCGTAGGCTCTTACGTGACCTTCATCGATGTCACAGACGGGATGATTGGACAGAATCTCATCCTCCACTTCGGCGGTGTCCATTCGGCCATGTATGTATGGATCAATGGTCAGAAGGTGGGCTATAGTCAGAACTCGATGTCGCCGGCAGAATTCGACGTTACGGAATATCTGAAAAAAGGTCGCAACAAACTGGCGGTAGAGGTCTATCGATGGAGCGACGGCAGCTATCTGGAGTGTCAGGACATGTGGCGACTCTCGGGCATCTTCCGCGAGGTGCAGCTGTGGGTACGTCCGATGATACATATTGCTGATTATAAGGTGGAGGCCATTCCCAACGCCGACTACTCGCAGGCTCATGTAACCGCCAATATCACCCTTTGTAATGCAGGAAAGAAGGCTGGGAAAAACCTGCGTGTCGTGTGGCAGATAGAAGACCATGAATGGATGGAGGGTGTCAAAAAGATTACTGCAGGAGACACAACCATCGTGAAGATTGACTACACGATGAACCGTCCGCGCCTCTGGTCTGCAGAGAAGCCTAATCTATACCCGTTCAGCATAGAACTCAGAGACAAAAACGACTGCGTGATTGAGCACTTCGACTATCATCTCGGTGTGAAGCGCGTGGAGTGTGTTGGAGAAGTGTTTAAAATCAACGGACGGAACGTGAAGCTGCGTGGCGTGAACCGTCACGACCATCACCCTCTGACTGGCCGCTATGTCGATGATGCTACCTACGAAAAGGATATCAAGCTGATGAAGCAAGCCAATATCAACTTCCTAAGAACATCGCACTACCCCGACCGTGAATACCTCTATGAGCTGTGCGACAAGTGGGGCATCTATGTGATGGACGAAGCCAATCAGGAGAGTCACGGCTACGGTTATGCCAACCGTGTGATGGGCGAAGACCCTGCATGGAAGGATGCCCATGTGGACCGTGCTGTCTCGCTGGTTCAGCGCGACAAGAACCACCCCAGCATCATCTTCTGGAGCTTGGGGAACGAAGGAGGTGTAGGTCCGAACATGAAAGCCATGCGCGAAGCCGTCATTGCGCTCGACACGATTGCCCTACCATTCTGCGACACAGACCGCAGCCAGAGCGACATCTACGACGACAGCTATCTCACCCCCGAAAAGTTCGCATCGGAGGCAAAGAGAATCAGCGACCGTCCTTTCATTATGCGCGAATATTCACACGCTATGGGTAACTCGGTGGGCAACTTCCAGGAATACTGGGATGTGATTTATGCTGATAGCAGCATCTGTGGTGCTGCCATCTGGGACTGGGTGGACCAAGGAATCCTGAGAAAGGAGAACGGGGTGGAATATTTCGCCTATGGAGGTGACTTTGGCGACAAACCCAACGACGGTGCCTTCTGCCTCAATGGTTTGATTGCACCCGACCGCAAACCACATCCACACTACTATGAGGTGCAGCATGTGTATCAACCCATCACGTTTGTGCATCAGAACAACGAAATACGCCTCATCAACCGCGATCAGTTTACCGCACTCGACGAATACGACTACACCTATAAGGTGCTGAGTGGCGGCGATAGCATCGCTGGAGGTAGGCTCACGCTACGTGACGACCGTCTCGCCCTTCCTCAACTGCCCAATGGAAAGGAGTGTTTCCTGAATGTATCGGCACGTCTTCGCAAAGCCACTCCGTGGGCTTCTGCAGGTTATGCTGTGGCTAACGAGCAGTTCCTGCTATCGAAATTCAATAATGTACGCTTAAGCGATGATAAGGCACCCTTATTGAAAAAGAACCCTGATGTATTCATCGTCAGCACGAAGAATTCCACCCTTACGCTCAATGCGAACGGAACCCTCACCAGCTGGGTGGCAGATGGCAAAGAACTATTAGTAGCACCATTAGAGCCTTACTTCTGGAAACCGGAAAACGACAACCAGCACGCAGCAGGCTTCGAGCGCAGGCTTGGTGTGTGGAAGGATGCTGCAGCAAAGCGTATCGTTCGTGCTGTGACGACAAAAACATCGGACATCGTAGTCAGCATCAAAGCCGAATACACCCTCCCTGTGGGAGCCGACTACACCCTGACCTACAACATTTTCAACAGCGGCGAGATAGAGGTGACAGCCGACTACCGTCCGACCGCAACGAATATACCGCAGATACCTAAGTTCGGTATGCGTATGCGTGTGCCAAACGACTATACCCAAGTTGAGTACTACGGACGTGGTCCGTGGGAAAACTATCCCGACCGCAAACGCTCTGCCTTCGTGGGACATTACAAGATGCCGCTTTCGGAGTTCGAGACCGAGTATATCCATCCACAAGATAACGGCAACCGCTGTGACGTGCGCTGGCTGACACTCTCATCTTCCAAGAAGAGTGTCCGTATTGTAGGCAAACAACCACTCTGCATCCGTGCATGGGACTATGGTGAAGAAGACTTGGTGAGAGCTGCTCATCCACACGAAATCAAACGAGGCCAGTTCGTCAACCTGAATATAGACCTCAACATTCATGGCGTGGGCGGTATTGATACCTGGGGACAGCGAACCCTTCCTCAATATACCATAGATGGCAACAAGCCCTACTCATACACATTCAGCCTCATGTGGAAGTAACTGAATGAACAAAATGGGTAAGCACAAATAAATGCAGTCGTTCTGACTGCATTTTCTTTTTGGGGAACAAACTGTTCACGAACTCTAAAGAATAAAGGGAACCGGCACAAACCGATTCCCTTCATCAATTATAAAGCGCAAATCAAAGCTGAGCGAGCGTCATGCCATCGATATCGGGACACCAACCGCGAGGATTGGCAATACGGATGACGTTATCGCCTTTCTTCAACGTGACATTCACCTTCACCGTCTGTCGCTCATTGCTGGCAGGTACCTTTAAGGTCTGCACAAACTGACCATTAACATAGACATCCATCTCACGTTCTTCTGAAGTGAAACAACCGATGGTCATAACACGTTTTCCTGCCTTCAAGGCTTTCACATGCTGCCATTGCAAGTCGTTTTCTGCTCTGTTGCCAAGGAAGCGAACGACATAGCCCCCTTCAGCTTCTGCCTTTTGTTCGTAGATTGCTGTGCGGGCAAACTGATTGTTGCGTAACTCCTGATACTGACTGAGCCAAGCAGTCTCAGCCTCATAGCGAGTACGTTCCAAACGCTTCTGACCTTTTACTCGATAAATCTTAGTTCCATGAGCAGGTACGCGAATAGGGATGATATTCTGGTCGTAAAGATATGGAATCTGCTGGATGCAGTCGTCATACTGAACAGCTCCTCCGAGATCGAAGGATTTAGGATTGAGCTGTATGGTCTGCTCCTGATCGCTTGGGTTGTAGATAGCGATAGCACGTTCCTTTCCGCCCAGCTTCTTGATGTCCTTCACCAAGATGAAGCACTCGTTCTGCTTTTCAGCTATGTAAGCCTGCAAGTGCAGAGGGTCTTGGTTCAGGGCGATAAGGTCTTTGTTACACATGAGCTTGAGCGACTCAGGACGTATCTTAGCCATATCGCACCCGATAAGCAGAGGTGACGACATGATGCACCACATGCCGAAGTGCGTCTCGTCCTCGATCTGCGACAAAGTACGTCCGACCTCCAACATATCCATATCGTTGTAGTGACCATCGTGGCAGTAGGCAGCCATATAGAGGTTCTCTGCAAGGATTCCCCTGACAGAACGCCAAGAAGAGTTGATGTCGCCCGTTGTGCGCCAAGAGTCGGCTACATCAGCACTCCAAGTTCCGGGATAAGCCCATCGACATATGTTATAGACGATATCTTTCTTTCCGCAATTCTTGATGGCATTTGAGATCTTGGTGTACTGCTCGCGCTCGTCGAGTCGCATGTGGTTTCCACCACAGAAGTCAACTTTGATGAAATCGAAATCCCAGTCGCGGAAGTAGAGTTGGCAGTCTTGGTCTTCGTGACCAGCAAATCCGACCCCTATACCCCACGCGTGCCGGTTGCCCGAACCGCAAGTGTTGTCGCCTGCATCGCTATAAATACCTGCTTTCAGTCCAAGAGAGTGGATGTAATCGACCAAAGCACGCATACCATTAGGGAAGAGTTTTGTGTTCAGTCGGAGATGTCCGTCTTCACCACGTCCATCCCAATAACCATCGTCGATATTCACATATCGGTAGCCTGCCTGTTGCAGTCCTGTGTTGTGCATCGCATCGGCCTGCTGACGAATCAGCTGCTCGTTAATGTTGAGCGCGAAAGTGTTCCATGAACTCCAGCCCATAGTAGGTGTGCGTTGTGCGTTCACACTCATCCCCACTCCGAGCATTAGCGCGAGAAAACCGGAAAAGGTAGTCAATCTTGCTTTCATAATTCAGTAGTTTTTTGCGTTTAGTTATTTATGTTATAAAAAATCAAAATCAAAATGATAATCTGGGCTACTAGAATAAGAGGAATGCCGTATTTGAACTTATTATGCTTCGTCTTGTGGTGCCAGACTCTCATACCCAACCAAGCTCCGATGCTACCTCCAAGTGCAGCCAATACAAGTAGTGTAACCTCGCTGATGCGCCATTTGGAACGACGAGCCTTCCACTTATCGATACCAAACACGAAGAAGGTAATCAGATTGACGGCTGCCAAGTAGATGAACACCAAGGGTTGGAGTGATATGAGTGCAGGAATGATCAGTTTATCCACAAGCCATGATTATTTGAACAGGTATTGTGCAAACTCATGTAACGACTTGCGCCACACTTGCCACTCATGATCGCCTGGGTAGGAATTGAAGCGGACTTCCACTTTGCCGTCACGCATCTTCTTCACGACATTACGTGTGTGCTGTATTCGAGGGTCTTGTTCTCCACAACTGAGGAAGAACACATCGAACTGCTGGTTGAATTTCTGTGTATCCGTCAGTATGCCAGGCACTTCTTTCTCGAGGTCGAAGTTCGAAGCCCCCTGAATGCCGCCAAACATACCCGTAGAGAACACGCCTACGTTGGCAAACACCTCTGGGTCGCGCAGACCGATATAGAAGGACTGACCTCCACCCATCGAGAGGCCACACATGGCACGACTCCTACGGTCTTTCTTCACACGATAAGTCTTCTCGACAAAGGGGATGACATTCTCGATGATTTCTGAGCGAAACGTCTGCATACCTTCCCAGCTATATCCTCCACCAAAACCACCATTTCGGCTTTGCACATTACTATTGGCACTCACCACAATCATAGGGACGGCCTTCCCCTGGGCAATGAGGTTGTCCATGATTTGAGCTGTACGCCCCTGTTCCATCCATCCTCGATGGTCCTCACCTCCACCATGTTGGATATAGACCACGGGATAGTTGCGCTCATGGTTCGTATCGTAGTCGGCAGGAGTATAGACCATCAACGGACGCCATGCCTCTTCGACTTTACTATAGTAATAGACGGTTCGTACCTGTCCGTGTGGCACATTCTGAACCTCGAAGTCGTCCATACCTGTTTCTTTGATTTCAATGGCACTCGACCAACGACTGCAACCATAGAACGTCTGACTGGCAGGATCGGAAACAGACACTCCATCGACAACAAGTGAATAGTAGTGGAATCCAGGTACTTGGGGCTTCGTGGTCACTATCCAAGTACCACCCTCCCCTTTCTGCATGTCGTATTTTGTACCACCAAGGTCAATCTGCACATGCTGGGCCTGAGGGGCATTCACACGGAACACGACGCTGTTGTCGGCCAACACACGGGGATAGCCGTTACGATTGATGTTTGTCACTGGTGAGTAGGACCCTTCGGGCATGTTCTCTCGACGGAATCCCTGTGCAGAAATAAACGTGCAACTAATGGCACATAAGACGAATGTGAGTAAAAAGGTTTTCATTCTCAGAGATATTATTTAGTTTTCATCGGCAAAGGTACGAAAAAAAGTTTAGAGTTGAGAGTTTAGTGTTGAAAGAAATGCCAAAATTGCAAAATAGGTGTATTGTTGTAGAAAAAAAGGTTATTATAATGTAAAAAACGGTTGTGTGTCTTCTCTTTTTCACAAAAAATACTAAATTTGCAAAAAAATTGAACAAGAGAGGATGATGGATGATGGCTGATGGCTGAGGGCTGAAGGCTGAGGGAAGAAGGTTGAGAGTTGAGAGTTGAGAGTTGATAGTTGATAATTAAACTAAATGATATTATGGATTATGTAGTTGTATTTACCCTGCTTGGATCGCTCGCCTTGCTGATGTTCGGTATGAAGACGTTAAGTGAAGGTTTGCAGAAGATGGCAGGTCCTCAGTTGCGAAATGTGTTGCAGAAAATGACGGCGAACCGCTTCATGGGTGCTATCACAGGTATGTTTGTTACAGCAAGCATCCAATCGTCGACTGCCACGACCCTGATGACCGTTTCGTTCGTTAACGCAGGTCTGCTGACGCTGGCTCAAGCTATCAGTATCATATTAGGAGCACACATCGGAACGACCATGACGGCGTGGATTATGAGTTTCGGTATGACATTCGATATTGGAGTGCTAGCTTACTTCGCAGCTTTCGCGGGAATCATCATGATCTACATGAAGAAGTACAAGAGTTTCGGTGAATTCCTGTTCGGTATGGCTTTCCTGTTCCTGGGATTGGTGACGTTGAAGAAGACGGGTATGGGTATGGAATTGGACAAGAATGTGGATGTCATCAACTTCTTCTCTCAGTTCAATAGCGGTAGCATTGGTACGATAGCGTTGTTCTTGCTGATTGGTACCGTGTTGACTCTCTGCGTACAATCCTCAGCAGCCATCATGGCCATCACGATGACCATGTGTGCTACGGGTGCTATGCCTGTGGAGCTAGGCATCATTCTTGTGTTGGGTGAAAACATCGGAACAACTATTACTTCGAACATAGCGGCCTTAGGGGCGAATGTGAGTGCCCGACGAACAGCATTCTCACACCTATTTATTAATACTACGGGTGTATTCTGGGTGCTTTGCATTCTTCATCCGTTCTTCTCGTTGGTTTGTATGATAGTTGGTGTGGATGTTGATAAGCTGGCTACAGATATGACGTATGCAAAGGAAAATAGCAACTTGGTGTTGCCAGCCTTCCACTCAGCATTCAATATTGCCAACACATTCATTATGATATGGTTGGTACCCGTCATAGAAAAAATTGTATGTAAGGTAATCAAACCAAAGCAAGAAGCAGAGGACGAGGAATCGCGCCTACGCTTCATTACTGCAGGCCTGATGCAGACCCCAGAACTCTCCATTCTGAATGCCAAGAAGGAGATTGCCGTGTTTGCAGAACGCTGTTATAAGATGTTCGGATTTGTACAAGAACTGCTCCATACGTCAAAAGGAGATGATTTCAACAAACTGTTCTCGCGTATCGAAAAATATGAAAGTATCACAGATAAGATGGAAGTGCAAATTGCCAACTATCTGAATAGCGTGAGTGAAGGACGACTGAGTTTGGAATCGAAGACGGAGATACAACACATGTTGCGTATGGTAAGCGAATTAGAGAGTATCGGAGACGCATGCTACAATCTGGCACGTTCGATGAATCGCAAACGTCAGCATACAACAGAAGATTTCACAGAGAAACAATATGAACATATTCAGAATATGATGGCTTTAGCCGATGATGCTTTGCTGGCTATGACAAGCATAGTGAAAGCAAATGACCAGAAATATGCTGACCTGAACAAATCATACAATCTTGAACACGAAATCAATAACTACCGTAATCAACTGAAGAACCAAAACATCTTCGACATCAACAACCACCTTTACAACTACCAGATGGGTGTTTACTATATGGATATCATCGCGGAGTGCGAAAAACTCGGCGACTATATCATCAATGTGATCGAGGCATCAGGTTTAAAGGACAAAGGAGATAAGTGAAAGAGTTGAGAGTTGAGAGTTGAGAGTTGAAAGTTGAAAGTTGATAATTAAAACTAAAGGATATGATAAAACCGCTTTTTACAATCAGTTTAATCATGTGTGCGATGCTTGCTCATGCGCAAGACGGCACAGAATGGGACAACCCAAACATTTCGAATGTGAACAAAGAAACAGCTCACACGGTATCAATACCTTATGGCAATGTAGATCAGGTGAAAGGTAACGATATGAGCCAATCACCTTATTATATAGATTTGGACGGAACATGGAAATTCAAATGGGTAGGCAACCCTAACAACGCTCCCAAGAACGTGTTCGCACCAGACTATAACGATACTGCGTGGGACAATATAAGCGTTCCGTCAAGTTGGCAAGTATATGGCATTCACAACGGGAAAAACTGGGACAAGCCCCTGTATTGTAACGTGCAATATCCGTTCTCTTACGACAGAAATACTTATAGTATCATGGCCGAACGTCCAGGATGGTTCAGCTATAACAGTAGCATGCCAAACCCTGTAGGCACCTATCGCCGACAATTTAACCTACCACAGGAATGGGACGGACGTGACATCTACATCCGTTTTAATGGTGTTGGACATGGTTATTACCTTTGGATTAATGGGCAACGAATCGGATATAGCGAAGACTCTTATTTACCTTCTGAATTCAATATAACTAAATATGTTCATAGCGGTTCAAATACTGTAGCCCTGCAGGTGTACAGATTCACTAGCGGCTCGTTTATTGAGTGTCAGGACTATTGGCGATTGACGGGTATTCAACGTCATTGCTTTGTCTGGGCAGCTCCAAAGACTCAGATTCGCGACTACTTCTTCTATACGGACCTTGATGCATCATTTAGGAATGCAACCGCTAAATTGCAGGTCAATATCGAAGGAGAAGCCATTAGTGGAGGAGAATTAAGCGTCAGCATTGAGGATAACGGAACTGCAATCGCAACAGCTTCGAAGACCATCAACGCAATCGGCAAACAAACATTCTCAATGAATGTCACCAACCCTCGGAAATGGAGTGCTGAAGAACCAAACCTTTACGACTTGGTACTTACACTCAAAGACAATCAGGGCAAGATAATCGATATCCGAGGAGGAAAGGTAGGATTCAAAGAAGTGAGTGTCCGAAACGATGGAGCATTACTCATTAACGGCAAGCGTATGGTATTCCACGGAGTAAACCGCCACGACTTTAGTTATGAGAATGGACGTGCTGTAACAAGAGAGGAAATGGAGAAGGACGTTATCACCATGAAACGCCTCAACATCAATGCTGTACGCACATCTCACTACCCAAACGACCCTTACTTCTACGACCTCTGCGACCGATATGGACTCTATGTGCTTGCTGAAGCAAACGTGGAATGTCATGCCAACACTGGTTTGTCTGGAGTTGAAACATTCCGAGCAATGATGACAGAGCGTTCAGCAAATCAAGTGTTATGGCATAGAAACCATGTTTGTATCTTCATTTGGTCGCTCGGAAACGAATCAGGACGTGGAAACAACTTTCAAACTGCACGGGAAGCCATCCGTAAGCTTGACACTACCCGACTCATCCATTACGAGGGTAACAGCGATTACGGAGATGTAAGTAGCACCATGTATGCAGGAGTAGAAGGCATTGAAAACACAGGCCGTAGCCGTCTTAACCAAAGCAACCCTAAGCCACACATACAATGTGAAAACAGCCACTCTATGGGTAATTCTATGGGTAATGTGCGCGAATTCTTTGATCTCTATGAGAAATATCCTTGTCTGACAGGCGAATTTATATGGGACTGGAAAGACCAAGGTCTGTTGACCAAAAACTCAAGTGGCAAAGAATACTTCGCATACGGAGGAGATTTCGGTGATAATCCCAACGATGGCAATTTCTGCATTAACGGATTGGTGAAACCCGATTGGTCTTTTACCGACAAAGTTTACAACACAAAGAAGATTTACCAGCCACTCGAGTTCAAAAGTGTCAAGAATAGTAAGAATCAATTTCTCATGAAGAGCAAGCTGGCATTCTCTGACAACAGCTATCTCGATGTGTCATACACCATTTTGGAAGAAGGAAAGGAAGTAAGCAAAGGTACTATTGACAATATCGTTAAAGCGGGTGACAGCATCAGAATCACCATTGATGGCATTCCTGCTGACATGAAAGCCGATGCAGAGTACTTCATCCGTTTCAGCGCAAAGCTCAAGGAGGCAACACTTTGGGCAGATGCAGGTTATGAAGTAGCAAGCGAACAACTACCACTCAACACAGCAAAAAGAAACCTTCTCCAGATTGAAAAAGGTGAAAGCCTCAATGTAACAGAGAATAGTGCTATGGTTACGGTTTCAAATAGCGATTTCACAGCCACCTTCTCGAAAACCCAAGGCACCCTTCTTCGCTATGCTTACAAAGGACAAAACTTGATTTCTCAACCTCTCAAACCAAACCTCTTCCGTCTGCCTACAGACAACGATGGCAACAAGACAGGTAGTTGGGACGAAATGGGACTGACGACTTTCACAGGTAGCGGAAAAGGTACTGTTGTCACAAAAAGCGAGGATGGACAAACTGCAGATATCAGCATTAAAAGCGTGTGGACATCTACGACTTCCCACAAACTCAATGTACAACTTGACTTTAAGGTATGTGCAGACGGAACCATCATGGTCAATTCTGACATCAATCCAACTGATCAGAACGCCATCGTTCCACGTATCGGATTCAAATTCGAAATGCCTACAAGGATGGAACAGTTCACGTGGTTCGGACGCGGTCCTTGGGACAGCTACGTAGACCGTAAGGAAGCATGCTTCCCTGATGTTTATACCAGCACCGTTTCTGACCAATACACAGAATACGTGAAACCCCAGGAGCACGGAACTAAGCAAGAAGTAAGATGGTTGGCAATCACGAATGCAGAAGGAATGGGACTGATGGTTGTAGCACCAGAACAAATGGCTGCATCAGCTCTACATTGGCGTCCAGAGGACAACTACACCAACCGCAATACGCGAGCAAAGCATCCATACGAGTTCAAGAAAACCAATACTACAGTGGTAAACCTCGATGCACGCACACGAGGATTGGGCAACGCAAGTTGCGGTCCTGATGTATTGAAGAAATATGAATTGTACGCATCTGATACAAAGTTCCGCTTCATGTTGATTCCGCTTGCAGGAACTATGACATTAGAAGCTATGAAAGAGAAAGCAAGAGTGGACATGCCTATTTGCAAAGCAGTAGTATGCACACAAGGAAGCAATGGAAGGATCACAATGAAGAGCGCAACTCCTAATGCAACAATTTTATACAGTATTAATGGAGGAGCTTACCAGAACTACACTACCCCTGTCAGTCTTCCAGAGGGAGGAACTATCTCTGCATACAGCAAAGCTGACGGATACTTTGATAGCCCAGTATCAACCTATGAGTTCCAAATGTACATCAATCGCTCAACATGGAAGATACTCAGTGTATCGAGTCAAGAAGGAGGAAACCCTGCTACTTATGCCATAGATAACAATCCTTCCACCTTCTGGCATACTCAGTACTCGGGTACCACCCCACGTCATCCGCACACCATCGTCATAGATATGGCGCAAGTCTATAATGTAACATCTGTACTTTATACAGCACGAACTGATGGTAATGAAAACGGAATGATTCGTGAATACGAAATATATATTAGTAAGGATCCAAACCAATGGGGAACCGCTGTGGCTACAGGCTCATTCGCAAAAACTACAGCACAACAGGTTGCTACACTCAAGAAGCCTGTTGAGGGACGTTACCTGAAACTTATTGCAAAGTCTGAAGTGAACAACAACGCATGGGCATCAGCCTCTGAAATCAGTATCACAGCCAAGGCAAACGATGCACAAGCAATCAACAACATCACTAACGACATGCAGGAAATGGATTCTTTCTATGACTTAACAGGACGGAAGATGACAGGAGACCAGACTCCTCTCATCTCTGGAATCTACATCCAAAATGGGAAAAAGTATCTAGTTAGATAGAACAGAAATAATGAAACTTGAATATTCACACATAACTACCTTATAACTAATATATCTTTATGCGAAACAACCAGTATTGCATTATATTAGCAGGAGGAATCGGCACCCGACTATGGCCAGCGAGCCGACAGCAGATGCCAAAGCAATTCCTTGATATCCTTGGCACAGGAGAGACGTTGCTGCAAGCGACATACAAACGTTACGCAAAGTTTATCGACAAAGAAAACATCATCGTAATGTCGAACGAACTATACAAAGACCTGACATTGCAGCAACTACCTGAACTGCCTACATCCAACCTATTGTTAGAGCCCATGCGACGAAACACGGTACCGAGTGTAGTGTGGGCTGCAATTCATCTCACGCGTGTCAATCCCAATGCAGTCATGCTCGTTACTCCTGCAGACCAACTCATCACAGACGAGTCGACATTCGAGCACGACATGCGTTATGGTTTTGACTATGTAGCAAAGAACCAGCGGTTATTGACAATTGGTGTTACACCAACCCACCCTGAAACCCAGTTTGGTTATATCCAAATGAACGAACAACGTGCCGACAACATTTTCCAGGTAAAGTCGTTCACAGAAAAACCAGAAGAGCAATTTGCCAAAATGTTCATAGAGAGCAACGAGTTCTTATGGAACACAGGATTGTTCCTTTGGGGAGCACGAACTTTCCTCGACACAATCCGACAAGTATCTAGCGAAGTATCGGATATTCTGCAAAGGGTACAGGCTATGCTTACCGTTGGTGACGACATACCTACACTCATTCAACAGGCGTTCTCGATTTGCCCTAACATCCCTTTAGAAACAGGTGTACTTGAGAAGGTAGATAACGTAGACGTTATGCAATGTCAATTTGGATGGAGCGATTTGGGAACGTGGACACAAGTGTTCAACATCATGCAGAAGACTCAAGATGGTAATGTGGTACTCACGCCTCCAGAAGATGCGAAGTCGAATCAGACAACATTCCTCTACGACACTTCGGATTGTATCATAAGACTACCAAAAGGCAAAATTGCCACAATTCAGGATCTTCATGGCTATGCCGTCATAGATACACCCGATATCCTGATGATTTGCAGAAAAGACAACCAACAATCCATCCGCAACTTCGTAAATGATGTCACCCTACATACTCAACAGAATAATTAACAGTAAAATACATAAAAACAAGAACTAAGTATTATGCAAATTCTTTTAACAGGTGGAGCTGGATACATCGGTTCCCACACAATTATTGAGCTTGACAAAGCCGGACACTCAGTAGTAGTAGTTGACAACCTTGTTAACTCGAAAGAGGAGGCATTGCGCCGAGTAGCAAAAATCATTGGTAAGAATGTTCCATTTATCAAAGCAGACGTACGCGACCATGATGCGCTCGACAAAGTTTTCAAACAGTATCATATTGATGCAGTCATCCACTTCGCTGGCCTCAAGGCAGTTGGTGAAAGCTGCGAGAAACCATTGGAGTACTATGAGAACAACATGAATGCTACTTTTGTTCTCCTTGACGTGATGCGTAAGAACGGATGTAAGAATATCATTTTCTCATCATCTGCAACCGTATATGGTGATCCTGCTCAGATTCCTATTACCGAAGAATGCCCAAAGGGACATTGCACCAATCCGTATGGACAAACCAAATCGATGCTTGAGGAAGTATTGATAGATGTACAGAAGGCTGACCCCGAATGGAATGTAGTTCTCCTTCGTTACTTCAACCCGATAGGTGCACACAAGTCAGGACTCATTGGCGAGAATCCAAACGGAATTCCAAACAACCTGATGCCTTATATCACCCAGACGGCTATCGGTATCCGTAAGGAATTGGGTGTATTCGGCAACGACTACGATACCCCTGACGGTACTGGTGTACGCGATTATATCCACGTATGCGACCTTGCAGCTGGACATGTAGCAGCTCTTCAAGCAATAGAGCGCAAATGTGGACTTGGCATCTACAACCTCGGAACTGGTCACGGCTATTCTGTTCTCGATGTAGTCAACGCGTTCCAGACAGCTAATGGACTGAAGGTTCCATACGTTATCAAACCTCGTCGTCCTGGTGATATCGCCACCTGCTACTGCAACCCTGCGAAGGCTAAGGCTGAACTCGGATGGGAAGCACAATATGGTATCGAGGATATGTGCCGCGATTCTTGGAATTTCCAGAAGAACAACCCTAAAGGGTATGAAGAGTAAAAGATAGGAAATAATAAGATAAGACAAGAAGAGTAATAAATAAAATAAGAAGAGTAATAAATAATGGAGGCTTCTCAATTGAAAAGCCTCCATTATTATATAATAACGTTCACTTATTACTTAACAAGCAACTTCTTTCCATTCTGGATGTAAACACCCTTGTCAACAAGTTTGCTTACCTTACGGCCAGCTAAATCATAGATAGCAGCTCCTGTATTCTCTGCTGCCATTTCTTCGATACCTTCTGGCAACTCTGGGCTTGGAACCAAGCCTACATACAGACATGAGAGACGGAAGTTGTCGAGCTTGAACCAACCAGCACATGCGTGTGGATGTTCAGTACCGCTTGCATCAACATTATTCGTACGGAAACCTATCTTTGCCTTGCCATCCTCGCCAACACGGAAGTTGAGCGACATAGGACGTGCAAGAGATGTGTAGTCGTATGAAACATCATTGTCATATCCTGCATATGAGAAGTAAGTAATCTGCTCGTTGGTGTTGTACTGCTGGAGCGTTTGTGCGTCGAGCATGTCTGGAGTGAAGTTCTCACCGTAGTCATAATCGCGACCGTACATCTGAACGGATTCGTTACCGAAGATACGCTGAGTAGTGATGTTCATGCCTCCCCAGTCGTGCTGAACAACTACATCAGCTGTCAACTGATAGATACCTGCAGGAAGGGTGAGTTCCTGATAGATTTCAACGGTTGGAACATTGTCTGCCCATACACCCCACAGATGCTCTCCATCTGTATACTGATGAGTATATGTTTCTCCCTCGAATTCTACTTCGAGATTGTCGCCACGATTAATTGCGCACCAGCTATTTTGACCTGCTGCACGGGTATCAGCTGATGTGAAGACTTCTGTACCATTGATGAAGAGATGCCAACCTGCTGGTGCACCTTCTGGTCCGTCTGAGTTGTTTCCGTTTTGAGAAGAAAGGTCTTCGAAGCTTGGGTTCTTGAGGTATTCAGTGAGGTCATCGCCTGCTTCGATGGTGTCGCTTTCCTTGCATGCCTGAAGTGCGTCAGCCAACTCCTGAATAGCTGCATCGATTTCTGCTTCTGAGTTATACTCCTCGTTCTCCCATTTCTCTTCTACAGCCATAATGACGTCTGCATATTCGCCTGCACCTGCCTTTGAATCATATTTTGCAAGGTTCTCGTATGCGTTAGCGATTGCATTGCCTAACTTATCATAAGCGCGTGCTGCGTCAGCTACTGATGAGATGACATCGTGAAGAGCCATGATTGAACCGTTGATGAGTACTGGTTCATCGCTTGCAGTTATGTTACTTGTTCTTGCGAGTAACTGTTCTGCCACATCGCGAACGTTTGCATAGACCTTCTTGTCGCCATTGGTTACGATTTCTTCAAGGCTTGATCTGAAGAAGTCGAGAACTTCAAGAGCATCATCCACATTGTAGCCTTCCTTATGGATGCGGAAGTTGTCAACCTTGAACCAACCATCGCCTCCTGCACCATTACCATCTGTACGCATTGCTGCTGCATAGTTTGCGTCAGTACGTACTCCGAATGTAAGTGTTCCATCGAAAACGTATGCTTTCACAGAGATTGGTTGAAGTTCTGTATCGGTTTGAGGTTCTGAATTTCCTTGGAATCCATATACTTCTGACAGGTCGAGTAGCTCAAGATTGTACTCGTCTTCCATTCCGAAGTAAGTAGAGCTGAGGTTACCGAAGATACGCTGAGTCGTACGACGTGAGCCGTTTCCGTTTGCTCCTACCATCAAGGCTGCAGTAATGGTATAGGTTCCATTCTCCATACCTTCGATGGTTTGGCTAATCTCATACTGAGGAATGCTTCCGTTCCATATTCCGAAGATGTTGTTGCCATCCTTAGCACCGGTTCCGTCTTCGTTCTGTCCGTGCCAAGCTGTGATACCTGCACTACGAACTTCGTCGGCAGTCGTAACCTGCTTTCCGTTGATGTAAACATTCCATCCTGCCGGCGCACCTTGTACGCTTGATGTTGTAGAACCGCCCTGTGCCGAAAGGTCTTCGAACGACATATTCTGACCCATAGCTGTTACATCGCCGAGACCCAACTTGAAGTCAGCTACTGCCTTTGCAAACGTCTCCAAAGCTGCTGCTACCTTGTCGGCATCGGTTTCCTCGTCGAATGCTGTGAGTGCAGCAAGGATTTCATTAGAAAGTGCCGTCTGCACATCTTCATCGTTTTCATACTTCTTGATTTCGTTGTAGAGGGCCACCTTATTATTTAATATAGCCTTCAGGGCATCGATGTCTTCAGCCTTTACATTACCTTTGTCGTAGAGGGCTAAAGCTGCATTGTAAGAAGCTACGAAACCATCCTCAGGACTTTCAACAGTCACATACGCCTTGTAGTAATTGTTGATGAAAGCAAACAGATCGGCTTTCTCAAGGAAAGCTGGCACGTTGTCAACCTCCACAAATGCCCAGTTACATGAGCTTGAGTCGGCCATCACAACGCGATTCTCGTCCGGATCGTCCGAAATGTACACGTTGTCTCCATACTCGTCCTGCAATACGCCACCATAGAAGTCAGGATACCATCCGTCGCCATAGAATGAAGATACAACGTATTCGTTGCCTGCATTCATGTGCATGTTATAGCCAAATGTGCTGCTGTTGTTTCCTGCACCTGGTGCTACGAAATAAAAGCCTTCGTACTGACCTTCGCTGATGTTCCAGTCGCAACGCTCTGTAGCTTTAACATTCACGTTACCTGTACCTGAAGGGATGTTCATATAGTAACGAACTGTTCCTTCAGTTGTCTCCTCATCATAGTAGAACGACCAAGTCTTGTCGTCGTTCAGCTGAGCTGTCAGTTTGACTGTGAAAGCTGAAGTACCAGAACCAGGAGAGTAGATTGCACCATCCCAGCTTGTACGGATCATCTGTCCAGCCAACTTACTGTAACAAAAGAAAGTATAGGTATTCCCATCGGTGAGTTGATCACCACCTGGAGCCACAGGAGCGTCCTGTGCACCTACACTCAAGGATGTTGCTAAGAGCAACAAAGTAGCCATGTAAAGTGTCTTCATGATCTGTAAGTGTTAAAATGATTAATAAATTAATGAATAATACTATTTCGCTGCAAAGATACGAAAAAAAGAAATACCGCCAAGTATTTTACCAAAAAAAACTCATAAATACGAATTATTGGCACATTTTCGCCCTACTATTTTATTGTTTCGCGGAAAAGAAAAGATGATGCTACTAAAGAAAAAAGACGTCTCACTAGTGAGAAAAATCCTACCCTTAGGGGAAATCTCTATTCAAAGGCTCGGAACATATATTCAAAGGCTTGGAATATATATTCAAAGGCTTGGAACAGAGACAGCCCTAAGAGAACAGGAATGTTACCTATAGGATATGGCAATTAGATTTCGGGGAGTGTTACTTGAGACTCCTGTTGACAGAGTCGATATAGCTGAGAAGTTCTTCCTTACCCAATCGGCTTTGCGCGCTCGTAATAAAATAAGGTGGAAGTTCTTCCCATTGCTCCGAAAGTACGCTCATGTAGTGTTCCACATTTGCCTGTTGCCGCGTCTTGGAAATCTTATCTGCTTTTGTAAAGACGATGATAAACGGAATGCCGTTCTCGCCCAAGAACTCCAGAAAGTCAAGATCCTTCTTCTGCGGTTCATGACGGATGTCGATCAAGACACAAAGGCATGTAAGCTGACGACGCTCAAGCACATAATGGGAAATGAGGTTCCACAACTTGTCCATCTCGCGCTTACCACGCTGGGCAAATCCATATCCAGGCAAATCGACCAGATACCAACTGCCATTAATGAGAAAATGGTTGATGAGCATTGTCTTCCCAGGTGTGCTTGAAGTCATCGCAAGCTTGCTCTTACCCGTAAGCATATTGATAAGACTCGATTTGCCCACATTCGACCTTCCGATAAACGCATATTCAGGCAAATCAGTATCTGGGCACATATCAGCCCTAGGACTACTACCCTTAAATTCCGCTGTCTTGATTATCATTTTGATTTACGATTTTCTGCAAAGATAGTAAAATAATAGGGAAAAGCAGGTTGATTATGCAGAAAAAACAAAGATTTTCTGCAAAAAAAGGAAAAATTATTTGGGTAATAGATTTATTTATCGTACTTTTGCATTCGATTTTGGTGGTAATCCAAAAATCAATTCCTTTTATCACATATTTTATGTCACCTCCTCAACATATTGGTTTGGAGTATGGAGTGTGTACATAGCCTAACTCACAGAGATTATAAATCAACAACACAATGTATAGTAAATCAGAACTACAGAACAAGAGCTTGGAAGAATTGCAGGCTATTGCAGACGAGTATGGAATCAGTTCTAACAAGAAAGACCATGCAGCGTTGATGTATGACATTATCGACCACGAAAGCGTTTCTGCTGCCCAAAAAGCGGTGGAAAAGCCTAAAAAACGAAACAGAATTAAGACGGTCGATTTTGTTTACTCGGCTAACCAACTCAAGGCTAAAAAAATAGAAAAGCAGACAACGGTTTCTGCTCCCTCAAACTCACTATTCAACGATTTGTCCCAAGAAGAGAAAGACCTGCTGAAGGACACAGAAGGCAATCCTGAAGAGGCGCCAAAGCCAACTGAAGAACAAACTCCTGTGGAAACTGCACCAGCAGAGCCTGCGAAGAAAAAACGCGGCAGACCTAAGAAGGACGAACCTGTTGAAACAGAGGAACAGCCCGCAGAACCTGCTCCAGAAGTCCCTACTGCAGAAGAAACTGTAGAGACACCAAAGAAAAAACGCGGCAGACCTAAGAAAAGCCAAGCTACGACAGACCAAGTTCCAGAAGAAAACAAAACCGAAACAACAGACAAAGACAATCAGGCAACCCTGTTTGACGCTGCTGAAAACGGAGATGCCTCTGAGGCAAAAACGCACCAGAAGACTTCCCTCATGGATTTCAGCCCAAAATTCTCAGAAGAAGAAGCTGAGGATGCATCAACGGAAGGAGAGGAATCATACTCCACACCAACCAAGAATGGCTTGAACCTAAGCCAGGAACCATTCGACGACGATACAGACTTCATCATCGTAGAAGACATCCCTAACGAAATGAACCAAGACGAACATGCACCTCTGAATTATTTCAGACAATTCAACCATGAAGACAAGAGCATGTTCGAGTCGAAAACGCAGGAAGCATCAGCCGCCAACGAAAACGAATCTTATCAAGAAGATTACGACATGCCTAACATCGATGTTGAACCCTATAACTTCAACAACATCGTATCTGTTTCAGGTGTGCTCGACCTTTCAGGCGACTTCGGATTCTTGCGTAGTTCCGACTACAACTACCTCACATCTCCAGACGATATATATGTCAACCCGTCACAAGTACAACATTACGGATTGAAAACAGGTGACGTTGTCGAAGGAACCATACGCCCACCACACGAAGGAGAAAAGTTCTTCCCATTGGTAAGCATTGAGAAAATCAACGGATGCGCACCTTCTGTCGTAAGAGACCGAGTACCATTCGAATACCTCACGCCACTATTCCCAGAAGAAAAATTCAAATTATGTAGCGGAAAAGGCGACACACCATCATCTCGTATCGTCGACCTCTTCTCCCCTATCGGAAAAGGACAGCGAGCACTCATCGTAGCACAACCAAAGACAGGTAAGACATTGCTGATGAAGGACATAGCCAACTCCATCGCACGCAATCACCCAGAAGCATACTTGATGATGCTGCTCATTGACGAACGCCCTGAAGAAGTAACGGATATGGCTCGTACCGTGAACGCAGAAGTAATAGCATCAACATTCGACGCCCCAGCCGACAATCACGTAAAAATAGCCAATCTGGTATTGGAGAAAGCAAAACGTATGGTGGAATGCGGACACGATGTCGTCATATTCCTCGACTCCATCACCCGTCTTGCACGAGCTTACAACACCGTAAGCCCAGCATCCGGAAAGGTACTCACAGGTGGTGTAGATGCAAATGCACTCCAAAAACCAAAACGATTCTTCGGAGCTGCACGAAACATCGAAGGAGGAGGTTCACTCACCATCATCGCTACCGCTTTGATCGATACAGGTTCGAAAATGGACGAAGTCATCTTTGAAGAGTTCAAAGGTACAGGAAATATGGAATTGCAACTCGATCGCACATTAGCAAACAAGCGAATCTTCCCAGCAGTAAACCTCATCGCATCAAGCACACGACGCGACGATCTGCTCCAAGACGAGAATACCCGCAGAAGAATGTGGATTATTCGAAATCATATTGCAGATATGACCAACTTGGAAGCAATGGATACTATTCTGAAACATATCGAACGCACAGAAAGCAACGAAGAATTCCTCGCAACAATGAACGGATAAGGCAAAGCACGGATAAAGCAAAGCCTGCTGATAAGCAATCCAACTCACCTCAATCACCTCAAAGCGGCACAAACTGCTGTTTTGAGGTGATTTATTTGTAGAGGGGACAAAAAAATGAAATTATAGTACAATATTTTACGAAATGTTCTAAAAAATATCAAAAAAATTTGTATTATTTATATTTAATGAATAATTTTGCAATCGATAAGCTATAAGTAATATAGTTTTGCTATAAGGTAAAGACTTTTTCATAAACTACGAGCAGACTGAGAAGTTAGCTCGTTTTTTTATGATGCAATCCACCACAAAATATGCAAAACAAACATAGCTACCTTTACTTATTCTCATCGCCTTATTGCATAAAAAACCTCAAAAAACGAAGCAAATACAAGCCAAAAGAATAAGTTTTATAGCAGTAGAGTAACAATTTCACAGAATTATCGTCCATTTTACAACGTAATTCAATTATTTTTACTAACTTTGCACCGCTTTTTTGGGCAACACTCTAAAGCCGCAAGGCTACGTGTGATGGCGAATTAAGCATCAACTTAATTTATAGTAACACAAAAATTAAAGAAAAAATGAAAGAAATCTCATTGAACGGTACATTGCGCACCGACCTCGGAAAGAAGGCAAGTCGCGAAATCCGTAAGCAGGACCTCGTTCCATGCGTTATTTATGGTGTTGAGAAGGACGAGAAAGGCCTTCCTGTAGCTAAGTCATTCACAGTAACAAACAAGGAACTTGCAAAGTTGCTTTACACTCCAAACGTGTACATCGTGAACCTTAACCTCGACGGTAAACCAGTAAAGGCAATCCTCAAGGCTCTTCAAACAGACTTCGTAACCGACCGTCCACTTCATGTCGACTTCTACCAGATTACTGAAGACAAGCCAGTTGTCATTGAAATTCCTATCAAGTTGAACGGTTTGGCTGAAGGTGTTAAAGCCGGTGGTAAGCTCTCAGCAAGTGTACGCAAATTGAAAGTAAAGGCACTTTACACTAACTTCCCTGACACATTGGATATCGACGTAACAAAGCTCGCTCTTGGTAAGTCTATCAAGGTTGAGGAACTTCAGTTCGAGAATCTCGAAATCGTTACTCCTAAGGAAGTTGTCGTATGTGGTGTTCGTATGACACGTGCAGCTCGTTCTGCTTCTGATGCAGCTGAAGCAGCTTCTGAAGATGGTGCAGCAGAATAATTGACAACCGATGAAGTATTTGATTGTTGGTTTGGGTAACATTGGAGACGAATACGATGGCACCCGCCACAACATAGGATTCAGAGTGTTGGATGCTTTTGCAAAGGCATCCAACATTTCGTTTGAAGACAAGCGCTATGGGTTTGTCGGAACGGGGCGTGTGAAAAATGCAGAAGTAGTACTGCTGAAGCCCAGCACCTATATGAACCTCAGCGGTAATGCTGTGCGATATTGGATGAACAAGGAGAATATCCAACCCGAAAACCTGCTCATCATTTGCGACGACCTAGCCCTCCCCTTCGGAAAACTGCGACTTCGTCCCAACGGTAGCGATGGAGGTCACAACGGATTGAAGAATATCGCATCCGTTCTTTGTTCTCAGCAATGGGCACGCATTCGCTTTGGAGTAGGAAATGATTTCCCTCGTGGCACACAAATTGATTTTGTACTGGGTCAATTTGAACCTGAAGAATTAGAGCGGATGGACGAACGGGTAGGTGTGGCATGCGAGATGATCAAAGCATTCTGCCTATCAGGCATCACATTCGCAATGAACAACTATAATAACAAATAAAGGTGCAACACTCCGTTACACCTTTATTTATTATTCATCATCTTCGTCGTCATCGAAGTCGAAATCAAAATCTCCGAAGAATGCCGGCTGGACAAACTCGTCCAAATCACGGCGTTCTTTTTTGGTAGGACGACCTGTTCCTCGAGCTCTGTTCACAAATCCGCTGATGCGATTCATTTCCAACAACTCATACTGATCAGGAGTTGTGATATTCTCTAACACTTCCGGTACCAATTTTGCCCCCACCCTATTCTGTATGGCTTGCAACACACGGAACGTATAAGTAACTGGTGGTTTGCGCACTTGAATCTCATCGCCTTCTTTAATCATGCGTGATGGTTTCAGCTTCACTCCATTCATCATCACACGGCCGTTCTTACAAGCATCAATTGCAATCGAGCGGGTTTTGAAAATCCTTGCGGCCCACAACCATTTATCAAGTCTTGCTTCCATCTCAATGCCCCTTTTCTGCTACCAACTTACAGATATTCACCACAGTCATCATTGCCTTCTCCATCGACTGAATGGGCACGAACTCGAAAGGCCCATGGAAATTGATTCCACCAGCAAAGATATTTGGACAAGGAAGCCCCTTAAACGATAATTGTGCCCCATCAGTACCACCTCGGATAGCTTGTATTCTTGGAGTAACGCCAGCTTCTTCCATTGCCTTCTTAGCGATATCTATGATATACATCATGGGTTCAACCTTCTCTCGCATGTTATAATACTGATCGTTCATATCGAGCTCAGCTACCCCATCACCATATTTCGCATTGATCACTGCCACCACTTCCTCCATACGCTCCTTGCGCTTTTCAAACTTCAAACGATGATGATCTCTTATGATAAAAGCCACATCTGCCTTCTCACAACCACCTTGAATACCTGTAAGATGGAAGAAACCCTCATACCCTTCAGTCGTTTCAGGAGTCTCATCTTGAGGAAGCATCTGCACTAACTCCGTTGCAATCCTACCAGCATTTACCATTTTCCCCTTTGCGTATCCAGGATGTACACTGACCCCCTTGATGCGAATCTTTGCCGAAGCAGCATTGAAGTTCTCAAACTCCAATTCTCCTACCTCACTACCATCCATCGTGTAAGCAAACTGACAACCGAATTTTTCCACATCGAACAAATGCGCACCCATACCAATTTCCTCATCAGGGTTGAAGGCAACACGGATTTTCCCATGCTTCACTTCCGGATGATGCTGCAGATACACCATCGCTTGAACAATTTCAGCTATTCCGGCTTTATCGTCTGCTCCAAGAAGCGTATGCCCATCCGTCACGATCAAGTCCTCACCCATGTGGTTGAGCAGTTCGGGAAACTTCTCTGGTGAAGAAACAATACCTTCGCTCAGTTCTATATCTTTACCGTCATAGCCCTTGACGATACGGGGTTTTATATCCGCACCCGAACAATCAGGACTGGTGTCCATGTGGGCGATAAACCCCACAACAGGCACATCCGCATCAATGTTGGCAGGTAGCGTTGCATAGATATATCCATGCTCATCCATCTCCACTTCCTGCAAACCTTCAGCAACCAACTCGTTCTTCAAGAACTCTGCAAACAACAATTGCTTCGGCGTACTTGGGCAACATTCACCCTCTTCGCTCGACTGCGTGTCGAACTTAGTGTAGTTTAAGAAACGTTCTGTTATATTTACCATATTCTCTTTGGCAATTTACTATTAATATTTATAATGTACAATTTACAATCGACAGCGAAGTTAGCAAATAATTATGGATTATGCATTAAAATTTGTGTTTTATTTCGTATCTTTGCAAAAAATATAGTGCTATTTCAGGAAAATACCAAGAAATGACGACACAAGAAAGGTTAGCACATACCATTCACTCGACAGAGCACATAAGGCTTAGTGAGCAGATTCGACTTGCATTCATGCTAAGCCTGCCTGCTATCTTGTCGAATCTCAACAACATCGTGATGGATTATATTGATACGGCTATGGTAGGAAGTTTGGGAGCAAATGCGACTGCTTCCATTGGACTTATCGCTACGTCCACATGGATGATGGGTGGTGTATGTAGCGCTGTTTCTTCAGGATTCTCGGTACAAGTGGCACATTTGTTCGGTGCCAAAAAGAAAAAGGAGGCTAACGACGTATTGAGACAGGCGTTCACAGCTGCTCTCATCTTCGGTAGTTTCCTCATGATAGTCGGTATCAGCATCAGCCGTCAACTGCCTATTTGGTTAGGAGGTAATGCGGATATTGTTGAAGATGCTGGCATCTACTTTCTTGTCTTTGTGTGTTCAATGCCGCTCATGATGGTTTATATGCTCCTGGTTGGGATGCTCCGCTGTAGTGGTGATATGAAACTGCCAAGTATCTTGTCGGTCATCATCTGTGCATTCGATGTGGTGTTCAACTTTTTCTTCATCTTCCCGACTCGCGAAATAAGCCTGCTGGGGTGGCAGTTCACTTGTCCAGGATTAGGTTTGGGTGTCTTGGGGGCTGCACTTGGCACATGTACTGCATGGCATCTTGGTGCGCTCTATCTCATCTACTACATGTGTCGCAAATCAAAAGAGTTACGTCTTGACTTCAAAGGTAAGTTGCTGCCCGAGAACCGTGTTCTGAAGAAAGCATTGATGATTGGTTCTCCAATAGGACTGGAGCGGATTATCTCGTGTGCTGCACAGATTACGTCAACTGTGATTGTTGCCCCTCTTGGCACAGTTGCCATCGCAGCCAACGCAATGGGAATCACCATTGAGAGTCTTTGCTATATGCCTGGATACGGCATAGGTGAGGCGGCTACTACACTCATCGGACAAAGTCTTGGCGCACAAAGGCATGACCTTATCCGCAAATTCGCTTTTATCGCTCTGGGGATGGGAGTCGCTATCATGTCATTATTAGCAATCGTGATGTACATCACGGTACCCGACCTGATGAGCTTAATGACCCCCGATATTGATGTCCAACAACTTACCACCCGCGTTCTGCGTATTGAAGCTTTTGCCGAACCTATGTTCGCGACTTCTATTATCTGCTATAGCATTTTCGTAGGAATGGGTGACACACTCTTGCCAAGCATTATTCAACTGGGTAGTATATGGCTCATTCGCATACCTTTTGCTGCGCTCGTTGCTTCTCAATGGGGGCTAACAGGTGTATGGATAGCAATGGCTTCGGAATTGTGTGTTCGAGGGGTTGTGATGCTGATTAGGATGATAAAGAAAACGAAAAAAGGACTCCCCAGCCCCCCTTAGGAGGAAAGCCCCTCCCCCTTACCCCTCCCTCTATGGAGGGGAGTAGGAACTAAGAACTAGGAACTAAGAGCTAAAGATAATTCAAGATTCAATTTATCAACTTTCAGCTGTAAACTATAAACTATAAACGGTAAACGGTAAACGGTAAACTATAAACTATGACAACTATAAAGAACAATGAATTCGGTGGAGAACGGCCTTTGTTTGCCTCACATCATCTCCAACTGATTGACGTGACAATTCATGCAGGAGAGTCGGCACTTAAGGAATGCAAAGACATAACAGCTGAGCATTGCCGTTTCGAAGGGAAATACCCTTTCTGGCACAATGACCACTTTATCATTAGCAACTGCCTATTCACAGAAGGAGCACGTGCTGCTTTGTGGTACTCACGCCACCTAGAAATGAGCGATACACTCGTTGAAGCTCCGAAGATGTTCCGCGATATGGAACACCTGAAACTCCGCAACGTAAATCTTCCCAATGCTCAAGAAACCTTGTGGCACTGCAAGGATATCCAACTGAAGGATGTGAATGCAGAGCATGCTGACTACATCATGATGCACTGTGAAGACATCGAGATTGATCATCTGACTTTACAAGGTAATTATTCGTTCCAATACAGCCGTAACATCGTGATTCGCAACTCAACACTCAATACCAAAGATGCCTTTTGGAATACAGAGAATGTCACTGTGTACGACTCAACAATCAATGGCGAATACTTAGGATGGCATAGTAGGAATCTGCGCCTGATTCGTTGTCACGTTCTTGGTACCCAACCTCTCTGCTACGCCCACGACCTACAAATGGAGGATTGCACGATGGGTGAAGATGCCGACCTTGCTTTCGAATACAGCGAAGTGACTGCTGACATAAAGGGGCATATCGTGAGTGTAAAGAATCCGCTGACAGGTAGCATCAAAGCTGACAGTATCGGTGAGATAATCCTTGATGAAAACATCCGCCAGCCAGCCAATTGCAAGATTGTTACGACTAACGGCTAATTCTGTATCGTCATTATTATCCTATCCGAACAGTTCGATTACAAAAAAAAACGCAGAGGTTAAAACTCTGCGTTCTTTGGTGTACGGGGGAATGGAATCACATCGCGGATGTTTTGCATTCCTGTCACAAAGAGGATAAGTCGCTCGAATCCCAATCCGAATCCTCCATGTGGACATGAGCCATACTTACGTGTATCGAGATACCACCACAGGTGGGTCATATCCATCTTACGTCGTTCAATTTCTCCCATCAGTTTGTCATAAGATGCTTCACGTACCGAACCTCCGATGATTTCGCCAATCTGTGGGAAGAGTACGTCCGTACCCTGCATAGTTGGTCCTGGTGCGATTGCTCCCTGATAGCCAACCGAACCTCCATCTGCTGTCTGTTCGTTCTGTTTCATGTAGAACGACTTGAACTCGCGAGGATAGTCAGTCATAATGACAGGCTTCTTGAAATGTTCCTCCACAAGGTAGCGCTCGTGCTCGGATGCAAGATCATCACCCCAATTGCATGGGAATTCAAACTTACGACCGTTTTTAATCGCTTCTTGCAGTATTTCTATTCCTTTGGTATAAGGCAGTCGGACAAAGGTTTCCTTGAGCACACCTTCGAGGCGTTCAATAAGTCCGTTGTCAATCATCTTGTTGAGGAAGTTGAGGTCATCCTTGCAGTGGTCAAGGGCCCACTTGACGCAATACTTGATAAAATCTTCCTCAAGGTCCATCAACTCTTCCTGATCAATGAATGCCACTTCAGGTTCAATCATCCAGAACTCAGCCAAGTGTCTTGGAGTGTTACTATTCTCTGCACGGAATGTAGGGCCAAAGGTATAGATAGCTCCAAGTGCAGTAGCTCCGAGTTCGCCCTCAAGCTGTCCGCTCACCGTGAGCGATGTCTGCTGTCCGAAGAAGTCGTCGTCGTAGATAATCTTACCCTGCTCGTCCTTCTTCAAGTCATACAGGTTCTTGGTTGTCACCTGGAACATGTTGCCTGCTCCTTCGCAGTCGCTTGCCGTGATGAGTGGTGTATGGAAATAGAAATATCCGTGCTCATGGAAATAGGTATGAATAGCCATCGCCATGTTGTGACGAATACGCATCACAGCTCCGAATGTATTGGTACGCAGACGCATGTGAGCATGCTGACGCATATATTCGAAACTCTGACCTTTCTTCTGCATTGGGTAGTCGGCAGGGCACTCGCCAAGCACCTCGATGTCGGTTGCCTGTATTTCTACAGCTTGACCAGAACCTATGCTTTGCACCATCTGTCCCTCAACGCTGAGGCATGCGCCAGTGGTGATGAGTTTCATCATCTCTGGATCAAACTTCTCAACGTCAGCCACTACCTGCACATTATTGATGGTAGAGCCGTCGTTGAGTGCAATAAAGTTAACTGCTTTACTACCACGTTTGGTTCTTACCCATCCTTTCACACAGACCTGTGAGCCATAATCTTCACGTTTCAACAGGTCTACTATCTTTGTTCGTTTCATTGTTCTAACTATTTACATTTGAGACTTTACACTAACTGCCTTAGTCTTGTGTATTCATGTGGAGCATCGCAACTTCCTGCTCTGTGAGGAATCGCCAATCTCCACGCTTGAGTCCTTTCTTCGTCAATCCGGCAAAGACAACTCGGTCGAGTTTAATGACTCTGTAGCCGAGAGCTTCAAAGATACGACGAACGATACGGTTCTTTCCTGAGTGAATCTCAATACCGATTTGCTTGCGGTCAGTATCGCTTGCGTAGCTGATAGCATCTGCATGGATTGGACCGTCTTCGAGTTCGATACCCTCTGCTATTTTCTGCAAGTCGGCTGCTGCGCAATTCTTATCGAGATAGACATGATAGATTTTCTTCTTGAAGAACTTTGGATGTGTCAGCTTCGAAGCCAGTTCTCCATCGTTGGTGAAGAGCAGTACACCTGTTGTGTTGCGGTCGAGTCGTCCTACTGGATAGATTCGTTCGCGGCAACAGTTCTTTACAAGATCCATCACGGTCTTACGTGCCTGAGGATCATCGGCTGTTGTGACATAATCCTTTGGTTTGTTCAGCAACACATAAACTTTCTTCTCAAGACTTACCAACTGGTCATGGAAGTGAACCTGATCTGTGCGCTGTACTTTTGTACCCAGTTCTGTAACAATTTCACCGTTTACCTTGATCACTCCTGCCTGGATAAATTCGTCTGCCTCACGACGTGAGCATACACCTGCATTTGCAAGGAACTTATTCAAACGGATTGGAGCATTCGGGTCGTCAAGATACTCCTTATATTCTATTTGCTTCTTTAAGCTGTATTTTGCATTTGGATTGTAATCGGCAGAACGCTGGCGGAACAGTCCTTGTCCACCACCCTGACGCTGCTTATTGTAACCGCCTTGACGATTGTTGTTGTAACCGCCTTGACGATTGTTGTTGTAGCCGCCTTGGCGATTGTTGTTATAGCCACCTTGGCGATTGTTGTTGTAACCGCCCTGACCATTTCCCTGACGATTGTTGAAACCACCTTGGCGATTGTTGTTGTAACCACCCTGACGATTGTTGTTGTAACCGCCCTGACCGTTTCCCTGACGATTATAACCACCCTGACGAGGTGTGTTATAGCTTCCTTGATGTTCACCATTCGTTGCATGCGACTCAAATCCTTGTGGACGGAATGCATGTTCACCTGAATTACCATTTGCACTGTAAGCTCGCTCTACTCGCGTAAAACGAGGACGCTGAGGACGTTTTTCATTGGCATCGTTGTGCCATTTCTCATTTTCCATAATCACTTAAAATTGATTTGTGTTAATTAACTAAATTTCTTTATTCACATAAATACTGTGTTTGTATGTTGGACATTGTGTCCTTACATTCCATAATATGTGTTCGGCGTAATCTGCCGTAGTTCTTCCTTTACCTGCTCACCGACCTCTAATCCTTCGATAAAGTCGGCAATACTCTGCTGAGTGATGGCATTGTTCGTACGAGTGAGTGCCTTCAATGCTTCGTAAGGATGTGGATAGCCTTCACGACGGAGGATGGTCTGAATACCCTCTGCACATACCGCCCAGCAATTGTCGAGGTCGCGCTGGATGGCTGCCTCGTTGATCAACAGCTTGCGCAATCCCTTGAGCGAACTCTGAATGGCAATCACCATGTGTCCCATTGGCACTCCCACATTGCGCAATACAGTTGAATCAGTCAGGTCGCGTTGCAGACGTGACACAGGCAGTTTGTTTGCCAGATGTGAGAGGATGGCGTTTGCGATACCGAGGTTTCCCTCCGAATTCTCGAAGTCGATTGGATTGACTTTGTGAGGCATTGCACTCGAACCTACTTCGCCTGCCTTTATCTTCTGCTTGAAGTATTCCATTGACACATACATCCAGAAATCGCGGTCGAGGTCAATCATGATGGTATTGATGCGAGCCATTGCGTTGAACACCGCTCCCAGATTGTCGTAATTACTGATTTGTGTGGTCCATTGCTCGCGCTCCAATCCCAGACGCTCACTTACGAACTGATTGCCGAATGCCTTCCAGTCAATCTGAGGATATGCCACATGATGAGCATTGTAATTGCCTGTAGCACCACCAAACTTAGCTGTAATCTTGCAAGCCTTCAAGGCGTTGAGTTGTTCGGATAGTCGATACACATATACCATCACTTCCTTACCCAAACGGGTTGGCGAAGCTGGCTGACCATGTGTCTTTGCCAACATCGGGATGTCTTTCCACGCATCAGCATATTCCTGCAGTTGAGCAATCAACTCGTCCATCATTGGATAATAGACGTCTTCGAGGGCTTCCTTGATTGAGAGGGGCACGCTCGTGTTGTTGATGTCCTGACTGGTCAACCCGAAATGGATGAACTCCTTATAGGGTTCCAAGCCGCCCATCTCGTCAAACTTCTCCTTGATGAAGTATTCGACAGCCTTCACATCATGATTGGTTACCTTTTCTATATCTTTAATGCGTTGTGCATCTGCTTCCGTAAAATTTTGGTAGATGGCACGCAAAGCCGATTCTACCTTGCCGACTTCAAACACTTTGAGAAAAGCCGTCAATGCGATGAAATACTCTATCTCTACCCTTACACGATACTTAATCAAAGCATACTCTGAAAAGTAAGGTGCCAGACAATCGGTCTTGCCTCTATAGCGTCCGTCGATGGGAGAAACTGCTGTTAACTCGGATAGTGTCATTTGTTTTCTTTTTTAAGTTCGCTTGGTATGCGAAATGCCGTATATAATTCTATTACTACAAATATGAAGAATGGCAACAACCACGCAGATGCTGTGGCGTGCACTTTGTAATCGCTGATTTCAAACCCGTTGATGTATTCATAGAAGAACATCAGCAATGCGGCAACGATCAGTACGACAACACCAATCGTGCGTTGTAAGTAAAGTCGGCGGAGTGTTAATGTTGATTGAGGATGTTTTTCAAAGAATCTGCCTATAGCAAAAAGCAAAGTACCTACTGCAAAAACATAGTTTAAGAATTCACATCCTGTTATCCAAAGAGCGGCACCAATTAAAACCAAAACTTCACCAATATTTGCGATATACCCTAATACGTTGTCTTTACTCATTTAATTTGTTAATCATCGTCGTCAATCACGAAGATTTCTTCATCTTCTGTCTTCATATAATACTTTTCACGCGCCACACGCTTCACAGCTTCGGGATTGTTATGTATTCTCTCTAAATCTAACTTATCGTTCTCGTATATTCTCTTCTGTTCGTTTATCTGGCTCTTCAGTTCGGCTATCTCCTGTTTCTGTTGATAACGCTTCACCAGACAATGATCGCCGACAAAACCAATCAGCACACCAAATACGACGATCGAAATCACGTATTTGTATTTCATTAGAAAATGCTTGAATGTTCGTTTCATTGATCAGTAACAGAGCCTTTGTAAATTCGCTGCGAAGTTAGTCATTTTTTTTCGAATCACCAAATAATTAGAGATGAAGTTGCATTTCTTTCTCAAGAATTGCCAAAACGGGATTCTTTTCTTTCATTTTTGCGTAATATTGTGCATTCGTAAGCACAATTGTCGGGTCGAACTCCGCAACTTTCACGACGGCTCGTACCGATGACATTTTCAGGGCAGTCTTTACATATTCCGTCAGTTGTGGCAGGTATTGTCGCATCTGTGCTTCAATGGCCGGATTATCGACCTCGATTTCAAACGAGTCGGCACTCAACAGTCGTGGCGTCAGACGGAACAACTGGGCACGTATGCCTCCATGCGGCAAAGTCTGCGAAAAGATTTTGATGGCTCGCGTCAGGTTCTCTTCGTCGAACGTAGCATCAGCTGGCAAAGCCGGTACAGGAGCTGTGGTTGGAGCAGGTTGAGCACTTTTGTTGGGTGCTTCCTGTTGGGGAACTGCAGTTGTGGGAGTTGCAGTTGTGGAAGTTGCAGTTGTGGAAGTTGCAGTTGTGGGAGTTGCAGTTGTGGAAACGGCAGGTTGAGCAGCAGCTACTGACTTCTTCACTGCGGCTCTGTTGAATAATGGTTTTAATGTCTTAGCAGGGCGACGCCCCGCCGAAGCTCCTTCGTCTTGAGTTGACTGTGCAATCTCAATCAGCGTAATCTCAACCAACAACCGTTTGTTCTGGCTCAGCTTATAGTTGATGTCGCAATCCGTACACTTTCTGATGGCACGATAGAGGAATTGGGGCTTGCATTTTTTCGACTGCTCAATGTATCGCTGACGCACATTGTCGTTCGTATCAAGCAACTGAGTCGTCTTCTCGTCCCTACACATCAGCAAGTTCCTCAGGTGAGCATTCAACCCATTGATGAAATGATTGCCCTCGAAGCCCTTGTTGATGATTTCGTTGAACGTACTCATGATTTCAGGAATCTGCCCTCCCAGGAAGTAATCAACCAACTTGAAATAGTAATCGTAGTCGAGCACGTTGAGGTTAGCAATCGTCTGCTTGTAGGTGATATTTCCGTCGCAATAGGCAGTGACCTGGTCGAATATCGACAACGCATCACGCATACCACCATCGGCCTTCTCGGCAATCACAGCCAAAGCCTCTGGCTCTGCTGTCACACCCTCCTTTTCTGCCACCTTCTGCAGATGAGCCACAATGTCCTTGATGGTCATGCGATTGAAGTCGTATATCTGACAACGGCTCAGGATCGTTGGCAGCAACTTATGCTTCTCTGTCGTAGCGAGAATGAAAATCACATAGTGAGGCGGCTCCTCCAATGTCTTCAGGAAGGCATTGAACGCCTGATTCGACAACATGTGCACCTCGTCGATGATAAACACCTTATATTTACCTATCTGAGGAGGAATGCGCGTCTGTTCAATCAGGTTTCTTATATCTTCTACCGTATTATTCGAAGCCGCATCCAACTCATAGATATTCAGCGAACGCTGCTCGTTGAAAGCCATACACGACTCACAAACACCACAAGCCTCACCATCGTCGGTAGGCGACATACAGTTGATAATCTTCGCAAAGATGCGGGCACAAGTGGTCTTGCCTACCCCACGAGGTCCGCAAAACAGATAGGCATGCGCAAGATGTCCCGTCTGAATCGACTTCTTCAGCGTCGTAGTCAAGGCACCCTGCCCCACTACCGAGTCGAACGTCATCGGACGATACTTGCGTGCTGACACCATATAACCTTCCATGATTCCTTCATTTTAATTTCTCTGCAAAGTTACAAAAAAAAGTTCAGAGTTGAGAGATTAGCGTTTAGAGATTTAGAAAAAAACCGGTTTTTTGCTGTTCGTCGCCCTAATTTGCCACCAATGGTGTCGCGTTTCGCGACTCCATTATCCTCAGAATCTACATGTTTAGTTTTGCCGGCAGAAGCAGTACCCTAAATCAGAAGGGTGCTCACCTTCTTGTCTTTGTAATTAACCAGCGCAAATTGCGCCCATTAACTTTCATTCTTGCTGTTGGCATCCTTGTAGGCCCCGAGCTGAAATTTCAGCCCGGGCTTTCATGCATCAAAGTTCCTGTCCCCTATGATCCTCGATTGAATTATTTGTCGATTTTCTTAGCCCCAACGGGGCGGAATAATTTAGGATAGGGCGGAAGCCCTATTTCGTTTTAAACACCCCACCCATCGCCCTGTAGGGGCGAAATATTATGTCTTTCAGATAGGGTTGACACCCTATCCTTTGTTATGTCACCCCTACGGGGTTCTTAAACCTTGAAACTACTCTAGAGGAGTGCGTCAATTGTGGAGGAATCTGCAATTATATGCAATACATACAATACATTAATGTAATGTATTTACCACATTATTATGTACTAATTTTTGTATATTTCCATTATTTTCCCCCATTTCATCGACGAAAGACGCCATGACGCTCCAACTCCTCACAACGCAGCACCAGCTTGGCACGAGCCTCGTCGTTGTACTTCGTGGCGATATAAAGGCACTCGGTCTTGGTGAGCAAATAGCAAGGTACTTCGCGTGTGCCGCCATTAGGCTGAACGATGGTTCGCGATGTCAGCTCAAAATTGCGCCCACATATTTTCTCCCACGCAGGTTCCATGTTTCTAATGGCCCTCATCACGTTCTTGTGTTGTTTACCAGTCAGCTCGGCAATAATACAGTTGATTCCGAATATATTTTCATTGTTTGAATGCGTGATTTTCAGGGGAAAAGTCAACAAAAACAAGGGTTAAGAGAGAATCATTCAACTTCTGCCAGGGATAAGGATTAAGGTACCCAACAGGCATTCAACCTATGGCAGGGTTAAGGTAAAAACCATTCAACTT
>JAEEGL012786394.1_pt1 | contig 54138 bp, 90 predicted proteins | sample 9134231 | NCBI WGS metagenome assembly JAEEGL01 (sample SAMN16246548, study PRJNA631951) | gut metagenome | biome: gut microbiome; feature: rumen; material: fiber-attached | host: Bos | place: Iran: Karaj | collected 2018-10 | reverse complement strand
TTTCGTTGTAATAGACAGCCATACCGTTTTCTTTGCCGTGACGGTAGGGGATGACTGATTTGATTTGGCCGTTTTCGTAGTAGTCGGTTTGGGTTTTAGTGCAGGCGTTGAAGAGTAAAAAGGGGAGGATGAATAGTGATATTTTTTTTAAATAGCTCATCTTTCGGCTGTTGCAAAATGGTATAGTATTCGTTTTTCGTATCACAAAAATGCGCTTCCGTACGCATCTATTTGACTGTTAAACAATTATTGCTTTAACCACAAAACAATAGCAACAAATTAGCAACGGAAACGCATTTTTTAACAATTTGGGATTGTCCGCCGCAAAGATACTAAAATTTTCTTCCCATACCCTTTATTTTGTCTTCATAGAACTTTATCAGCACCTCCGCCTCAAAATCGGACATCTTTGTCTGCTTCCACTTCATTGTTTCAAGAAGCAGGACTTTGTTCTCTCCAATTTTCCGTATGAGATTTTCTCGGTAGCCTTGCAGGTGGTTTTCATCGAACCTGTTGCAATAACGGCACTCGCCATTCGCATTCGCCTCATTCCATCTTACAGAGGTGTGCATGCGGTTAATGTAGTGTCCGCAGTCCATTTGTTCAATCGGTTTTATCCTTCCGCAACTAATACAGGTGAATGTCTGTCCGTCCTTGTTTCGGTCTCGCAGCCGTATGTACTTGCTAAAAACTTTGTCGAGTTTGTCTCTTAGTTGTTTTCTCATCTTCTTCGGACTTTGATGTTCCTTGTTACTGCAACAGTGTCGCCAGAGCACTCGCTGATTGCGATGGCGCGCACCCTCCGACGCTCGAACAGGCACTTGCGCCTCTCACGGTAGAGTGCCACCGTTATGTCGTCGGCAATATCTACCGAGGCGACCTCCAGAGTGTCGCCCCTCACCTCGCCGCACACCTCCCAGCAGCCCCCTCTGACGCTGAACGGGGCTGCCTCCAGCTTGCGCACCGTGTCGTACACGTAAACCAGCGTGTCGCGCCAGCGCAGCGTGTCCCTCACTTCATAGCGCACGTTGATGACGTTCTCAACCCTGCCTGCCCTTATTCCGTACTCCTTCAGCTTGCCGACCTCCTCGCCGAAGTATCGTTTGAACTCCCTCGCGGTCACCTCCTGCTGCACGGCGTAGTCCTTCGACAGCTCCGCAGCGTAGTTGTCGGCGTAGCGTCGAGCCTTGCGGACGGCTCCCCGCAATGCGAAGTAACCGCCCGCAATCATACCGACAAACAAGACAATCGCCGCTATCACTGCGGCTTTTCCTCGTATTCCTTGCATAGCTTCTTCATGTCTGGGAACACTATATCAACGCCCATTGCATCACAATGGGCGATGTACTTCTTGCCTTCTTCTCTGACGCAGTGACTACAGTCGCTGCATCTGTTCAGTTTCATTTTTTTCATAGTCGTTAAATTTTGTGTTTTTCAGCCCCTCCTCAAACTCCGCCAGACCTCCATTGAGGTACAGTCGTATGTTCGTCACGGAGCGTTCAATTGAATCCATGCGCGAGAACATCTGCTTCCAGTTCTGCTCGTCGCGCGTCTGGTTCTGCAGCATCATGTCCTGCATCTTCTTCGTCATCTCCAGCGAGGACTTCATGAACTCGTTGCCGAGGTCTATCTGCTTGCGGTCAAGTTCCAGCTGCTTCTCCTCTATGCTCAAGTCGGTAGCCTTCGCCTCATTGTCCTTTATGGTCTTGTTCTGCTTTCGATAGACCACGAACGACAGTACAGTGGCAAGACCGCCGCTGCCGATGATTGTGAGTATAACATTAAGCCATTCCATTGTCAGTTCCTCCTTTTTAGTCCTTGAGTTGGTAGTGTGGCTTGTCGATGAACTGCTTCCAGTCGCCGCCCCACTCGATTTCGATAAACAGCTCGAACGCAGCCTTCTTCATTGCTCTCGCGAGCCTGTCGTAGCCGCCGCTGTTTATCATCTTGCGGTCGTCGGTTAGTGGGTACAGGTCAACAGCCTTTCCCGTCAGGTGCTTGCTGTTCATCGTCTTGCTCTTCCCCATGTCGTACAGCATCTTCTGACGCTCGTAGGAGCGGAGACCCTCCGATACCAAGAACGGCACTTCGGTAATCTCCGCAGCCTTCTCGACCACCCTCACGAGGCGTCTGTCAACGCCCTCAAGCCGCTTCAAGTCTCTTTTTGTCAGTTCCATATAACACACACTAAACATTAACAACAGTCCAGCCGCTCGGAATACCGCTATTGCCAGAAATTATCGTCGTGGATGCTGGTTTAGTGAATGTGCCTGTCGCAGCAACACCATTCAACCAAGAACTTGAATAGGACGAGTTCCAAGATGTCGCTCCTACAGTCACACTATTTAGCACAGTGCAGCTTTGGAACATACCGTAATAGCAGTTCGACGCGAGCGTAGTCGCTGGCAAAGAGGGTGCGGTCGTCAATGAGGTGCAGCCTTGGAACATGTTGCTGTAGCAGTAGTTTTTGAGCGTAGTTGCTGGTAAAGAGGGTGCGGTCGTCAATGAGGTGCAGCCTTTGAACATATATTGATAGCAGTTGGCTGCGAGCGTAGTCGCTGGCAGAGAAGGTGCTGTCGTCAATGAGGTGCAATCTTGGAACATACTGTTATAGCAGTTATCATAGAGCGTAGTCACTGGCAAAGAGGGCGCGGTCGTCAATGAGGTGCAGCCTTGGAACATACCTTGATAGCAGTAGGTTGCGAGCGAAGTCGCTGGCAGAGAAAGTGCGGTCGTAAATGATACGCAGCCTTTGAACATACTTTGATAGCAGCCGCTTGCGAGCGTAGTTGCTGGCAGAGAAGGCGCGGTCGTCAATGATATACAATCTTGGAACATACTTTGATAGCAGTAGGTTGCGAGCGTAGTTGCTGGCAGAGAGGGTGCGGTCGTCAATGAGGTGCAGCCTTGGAACATATATTGATAGCAGCCGCTTGCGAGCGTAGTTGCTGGCAGAGAAGGCGCGGTCGTCAATGATACGCAGCCTTTGAACATGTTGCTGTAGCAGTAGTTTTTGAGCGTAGTCGCTGGCAGAGAAGGTGCTGTCGTAAATGATGTACAATCTTGGAACATACTTTGATAGCAGCTGTTTATGAGCGTAGTCGCTGGCAGAGAAGGTGCTGTCGTCAATGATACGCAGCCTTGGAACATACTTTGATAGCAGTTCGACGCGAGCGTAGTCGCTGGCAAAGAGGGCGCGGTCGTCAATGAGGTGCAGCCTTGGAACATACCTTGATAGCAGTAGGTTGCGAGCGAAGTCGCTGGCAGAGAAGGCGCGGTCGTCAATGAGGCGCAATTTATAAACAAATTTATGAAGCAATATTGTGATGTTATATTGCTTTTTTGAACACTACTGTCAAGTAACGACATTATATTACCACCAGAAGCAATCTTACCGACCATTGTGAATCGAACGGATTGGTCTATTGTTGAAACAGAAGAACCGCCCATAGCATTGTTATTGCCTCTGAAGAACACATAATCTCCTCTATTAGTAAGAGTTATCATGTCGTAGTATTTAAAACCTGTAGCTGTGACACAATTCCATGTATTCCATGTCACTCCGTCTGTTGAATACTGTAGTGAAATACTCTTGCTGGAAGGCGTTATGAACGAAATCTTACTCCCAGCCTCCTCTGCTTGGAAATACAGATAATTCTTGTCTGCAGTAGGCGGCACAAGAGGCTGCGGCTGACCGCCTCCTCCTACATTGAGCACCTCCATCTTCGCACCAGTAACTTCCGTACGCGAGTACAGAGCAATCTTCGTAACATGGTCGAGGTTTGTCAGGTTAATAAGCAGGTTGGCAGGCGAATCGCCTCCGTACCTCTTTATGACGGCATGCTCCGCGTCGTCAGTGATAGAAGCGTACACGAGCAGCGAATTGAATCCCTTTTTGTTCTCCCTGTTCAACTGTATCGTGTAGGCGTTCTTGTCAATCTCGACTTCGCTCTTATACCAGCCGCCTGTCTTTGTGAATGTCAATGTTTCCATAGTCTCGGTGTTTTAGTCGTAGTACGCTTTTCTTACTTCTGTCTTGGAGAGTATGGTGACAGCAGTGTCCTCTGGCAAAACAATGTCAAGAAGGACATTCGCGTCAGTCATGCCGTCGTATCTCTCGTATATTGCTGGCTCGAGTTCGTCCATAGAGGCGAGTATTACTATGTTGTTCTCGCCAGCAACGAACTCTCGCTCAAGTTGAACTTTCGGCGGTGTGCTCCCTACATTGAGAGTGCCTTTCCACCAGCCGTCTGCCTGTTGTGTGAATGTTATTGCTTCCATTGTTGTTATGTGTTAGAGCCGCCTTGGTTTACCTGCTGCTGTATGGTAGTCACAGCCGCAGAGATATTCTGCTGCTGGTAGTCAAGACGGTTGATTTGTGATTCTATTCGGTTTGTCGTCCACACCGTCCCTGCCAACGCCGCCTGCAAATTCGCCTCCTTTAGCAGTGTGCGCTTGCGAAGTCCGTAACGTGAACGGATATGTGATAATTCAATCTCTGGGGAATATGGGTAGTTGAGTTTCTTCCTCAACCTTATGACGCGCAACAATATGCCGTTCGGGAACATGTCCGCGTCGGAATACTGTATGTAAGCACCTATACGGAAGTACGAGTTGAGGCTCAACCTGCTCCAGTTCAGCCGTGACCAGATTCCGTCAATCTCTATGTCTATTGCATACTCCACCTCGCTCCTGTCGTACAGATACTTGATGACCTTCTTCGCGAGTTCCCACTCCGCGCCTGTGTGCGTCGTCTTGTTAGCGATGTACTCTTGCGGCAATTCGCTGCCGAATACGATGTACTTGTCCCCCTGTGCAGGTACGAATGTGCCGCTCGGCATATCGTAGCCGTCCTCCTCCTTGCTGTATATGCGGAAGGACTTGGCTGGAACTTTGTTCGGTATTCCACTTGGAAGGTAGTCCACCTCGAACTCACGCCCAGCGAGGTTGCCGTCTTGGAACACCACAGTCAGTTTGGAACTTCCAGCAGGCTTGAGTTGCGAGTAGTCTGGGAGAGTCGTCTCGTCAGCGTCCGTGAAGTAGTATATGGTCGTGTTGTCCGCGCCAGTAGTTGTTACGATGTCGTCAACCTCTCCCACGCGCTTCGGGTATATCTCCGTACAGTCGAGCGAATCCTCGCGCTCGCCAGCGTACACGTTGAAGTCAATAGTAATCACACCTTCTCTCGCCAAGTACACGGAGCGTCGGTCGTCACTTATGAGAAAGTGCTTCGCGCTCGTGCTGTCGTACCCCTGTTCCCAGTTAAAGTATTCTCCGTCATAGCCAATATCACCGTCTATACCAGCAATAAAGTTTGGGAGCAATAGAGTCCTCGAATGAGCGTTTGACTGTTGCGGGTAGTTTGAGGCGTATATGTTGCGGTCGCTCGTCACAGGATAGACCATTCGAGTGAACGGCTCGTTGTTGGCTGACTTGCGTACGACGCCGCTCTTGACACCGTTCCCCTTTCCGTAGGACAGAGGAAGGTAAACACTCGCGTCTATGTCGAGTTTGCCGACGATGATGTTCTTGTTCACTATTCGCCACTCTGTGTTGAACTTATCGGCAATCATATCCAGAGCGTCCCTGACCGTCACATTGTCGTACGTGATTGTGTCAGCACCGTTGGCGTAGCAGTTGTACGTCCACGGAGTTCCTGTCTCGCGCGCGTTGGCGTTGCTCACGACGTAGCCGATGTGGTCTGATATGTCGCCACTTATCGAGAAGGCGGTGCGACCGCCGTTAACGTCCTTCAATATGATGTATTTCAGCCTCCCTGACGGTGCTTCGAGGTTGAGCGTGTATTTCCAGTTGTACCTGTTAATCAGTCGCACCTCCGCAGGCGTTTCGAGAGAGTAGCGCACACCGCCGTAGTTGCAGTAACTGCCAATCGGTATGTCGAGCCAGTATGAAAGTGAGAACTCGAGCGTGATAGTATCGTCACCCATGAGTTCCTGCGACAGGACGCTGCTGTCGTCTGGCTCTGTCGTCAAGATGTTGTTACCTGTTGTGTCGTAGATTTCTATTTGCATATTACCAAGGATTTGTTTCTACTATCGTTAGCGTGAATTTTATCCATTTGTCAAAAGGGCTGAACTCGTCAACGGTGCAGCTCTTGTAGTAGGCGTTAAACGTGTAGCCGTACGCACCGAACTCCTTAAGTTCTGGAGTGGTGAGGCTGTACAGCAGCGCGAACCAGTTGCGCCACAGGTTTGCGAACGTCGTTGCCCGCATGAGCATCTGTATCTTGTGCGTGCGCTCCTTAAAGAAGTTCTGTACGCCGTCAACCTCGCTGCCGTTTATCGTGCTTATACTCCTCACCATTGGCTCCTTCACGCTCGGGAGGTCGCTCGTCTCTATGCGCGTGCCGTCAAGCACTCGGCAGTTGTATCTGCTCGCATTGACGACCGTGTCTTCCTGATTGGTGGAACTCCACATCGGCAGCAGTACCTGCTGCGACGGTATCTGCATGTCAGCAACAGGCTCAAGGTACTCATACCCGTCAAGCGGATTATCCTCAACGAGCCTGAATGACACATTCCCGAGCCCACCCCAATCGAAGTACTTTTCAACGCTCATTGACTTTATGCGGAACATATATGCCAAGTCCAACTCCTCGAACAGGAACTGGCGCACGACAGCACCGTCGGCAATGTTGGCAAGAGCGTTAATCACACCGTCGCGCATGTAGCATTTCAACGTGCATTCACGAGAGGCGAGGCGGGGCTCTGCGAGGTCAACCTCTATGCCATTTTCGTCTCCCCAGTCGTTCCGCTTCGGCTCTTTGAGCGGCGGGAAACAGATGATGTTATCCATACCGCCGCTGACAATGTATGCGCCAGCGGCTTCAAGCGCCGAATAACCGTCGATGCGTAGTGTTATGTTTCTCATAGTATTATTGCCTTGTCTTGGGGTTGTCTGATAGCCACGGAGCCGTTACTGCAATGGATTCTGACGACCGCCCAACCGCTTGCGGTCACGGTCGCCTTCGCCCCTCCGAGCAGCGTCACCATCTGCACACCCTGCTTTATGTCGTCGAACTTGAGCGTCGCCATTGTCCTGCCGACAAGTATCGGGTGTTTCGGGTTTGTCAGCCGCACATCCTGCTTGTCAACGTACACGCCGTACTTCTCCGCGTCGAACAGCCTGTCGAACTCCCTCCAAGCAGCCAGCGAGGGGAAGCGGTGCTCGTCGCAGAATGAGAAGCCCTCCAGCGTCCTTGCGAGGTTGACGAAGTCCTCTATCGACTCGTCGCCCTTGAACTTGTCGCAGCAGCCGATGAACTTCGCCTGCCTGTATATGTTTGCCCTGAAATCGGCAAAATCCGGTGTTTTCTTTATCAGCATGGTATATTTACTGTTTAGTTTGCTTCTATTCCGTGAGTGCGCATAAAATTGATGTCTATGCGCATATTCGTTATGTCGCTTGCCATTGAGTTCATTCTACCCTCCATGGCTGCTACGTTCTGGTCGATGTTCTTCACGCTCAAGAGTATGCCGTTGGTGTTGCCAACGAGCGTCACCATATTGCTTGACAGCATGGCGGTGTGCTCCTGTATCATCGTCATACGTCCGTTCAGTTCGTCTATGCTGTCCTGCGAAGCCTGCGCGATACCGCGTGAGGAAGCGGAAGTCGATTCCTTGCCGTACAGGTAGTCGAGCGTCTTTGGGTCGAGGTTGCCGAGTCTCTCTTGTAACTGTTCCCCAAACGATGTGTAGTCCTCTGCGATTCTGTCGAGTTGTTCGAGCCACCAGTCCGTCGCGTTGAACTTCTCTCCGTTTCGGAACGCCCTGTTGCGAGCTTTTTCGAGTTCGTCCACGTACTTGCTCATCATCTCCTCTATGTACGGCAGGATTACCTTCTGGTAAACGAGTTGCCGCACCATGTTGCGCATGACGTCGCTAACCGTGTCCCCGAATGCTACTGCAGCGTCTGCACCGCTTTTGAATGCGTCAATCAGGGCGTCGCCGAACTTCTCCGCAAGCGACATCGAGCTGCCTCCGAACACCTCCTCCATGTACTGTCTGATATAATCGGCTGCGTTCTGCATTGTTTCCTTTATCTGTTCAGCGTATTCATCAGCCTGCTTTGTGTATTCTTCCGCTTGCTTATCCTTGCCTAAATTCTCCAGCCTTTCTGCCTCCCCCCTCGCTGCCTCTTCTGCCTGTTTTAAGGCGTACACTTGTTCTGTGTATAGTTTCAGCGTGTCCGAATACTTGTTTATCGAGCCCTCCATATCCTTGTAGTCGGCTGCAATCTTTGAGATGAACGATGAAATAGACTCCAAGTCATTTTTCTTAAATCGCTCGCTCATTGAATCAAAGTCTTCGCTTAAATATCCGTAAGGAAGACTGTTGTCTTTAACATCTTCCTTGAACTTTTGTTCGAGTTCCTTGTAGTGATTGCTCATTTCAGACATCAATTTGTCGAACTCGTCTTCGTTAGTTTCAAACGCTTTAGAGAAGTCTATGTTATTGATTGAGTTCTGCAAATTCGCTACTTCTTTTTCCCAAAGTTCAATTTCATGCTTCGCGTCTTCGCCTGCGTGAGACCTTGTTCTTACGAACAGCTCAATCATTGCGACCAATGCCTTTACAATCATTGTTATCCAGTCCGCACTCTTGGCGATGTCATCCACCTCGTCGCCTATGTCAGCCGTAGCGTCTTTCAGTTTGGCAGCCTCGTCTATGCCGCTCTTTGCCAACTCGACTCCCATGTCGATAATAGTATCAACAAGTTGCTTCATATTCTCGTCCATCTCCACAAAGTCTCCGATTAGACCCTTTACCTCGCCGCCCATGTTGCCGAGCACGTTGCTCGCTACCTGAAGCCTGTTTATGGTGTTCTGGTCTATTCCGAGAGCATTGTCAACGCTGTTCTTGGCGTTCTTCTGTGAAGTAAGTGACGCTATGCGTTCCTTCAGCAGTTCAATCTGCGCGTTGAGTTGCGCAACCTTATCGGTGTCGGTGTAGTTAACAGCCTCGAGTTCCGTTTCCGCTTGCTCAAGAAGCACCTTTAATTTATCAAGAGCGATGTTGCTAACATACGAAGCCCAAGCCTCGAAGTCCTTGCTGCGGCTGGCAAATTCTTGATTTATGCCATTCTTCGCTGCTTGGTATTGTCTCCACGCCTCTCCCTTCTGCGATTTCTTCACTTCATCTGGAGCGTTCTGCTTGTTTATAGCGTCAATCGCTTCGTTGTATGTCTTTAATGCCTCCGCCATTCTTTGGTCGTAGGTCTTGTAGTTGTTCAGTATCTGCTGCGTAACCTCCGCAAGTTGGTTATCTCTCAACTCTCCAGCGAGTCTTGTCAATTCTTCAATGAGTTTTTTGTCGTCGCCTTCCAGTTCCTTCAACGGCTCGAACGTACCCTTGCCGCCAGCCTGCGCCCACTCATTCTTACGTTGCTCGTTTAGTTTATTCAGTAACTCGCTCTCCTTCTTCTCGATAGCGTCAATCTCCACGTCGTAGTTGTGGTTTATCTGCGCTATTGTCTTTGCAGATCCGTCCCTCATCACGTTAATCTGCTCCTGTTCGACCTGTCTGCGCATCTCAAGACGCGCCTCCGCTATCTCCTCCTCGCCTTTCTCTATTGCCTGTTTCAGCTTCTCCGCATTCTCTTTCTCCGTTTTAATCCTGTTCTGGTAGTCCTTGACAACTTGGTCGTAGTCTTTGCCAGTGCGCGACTTGTATTCTTCTTTTAACACATTTTCACGCGTTGCCGCGGTTTCGAGATTTGTCTTGCGCAGAGAGAGCATTGAGGCGTCTTTTTCCTTGTTGAGTTCGGCTCTAGCCTTTGCAGTTTCTCTCTTTGCCTTCGCGATAGCGTTCGTTAATTCGCTCAATGTCATTCCAGAAGCCTGTTTCTGTGTCGATGTCTGTAGAGCGTAGAGTTCGTCAACCAACTCTTTCAGTTTCTTCTTCGCCTCGTCGATTTCCAACTGAACGCCAATCTTAAATGGTTTCTTCGCAAGTTCGTTCTGCAGTGAGATTATCTTGAATTTCAACTGGTCTATCTCCGTCTGCCGTGTCTTTATCTTGACTTCGATAGGCAACTCTGCCCATTCGGCTTCCTTCATGTTCTGCATCTGGTCTTTGAGAATGCGTTCCTGCGCAGTAATCTCAGATTTCAAACGTGTTAAGACAACCGACGAAGATTTACTCAACCCGCTCAATCCGAATTGTTCGAAATACTTAGATGTTATACCTACTATGCTTGCGACATCCACGGTATTATTCTGAAGCCTTCGTATTTCATTATAATCATTCTTCAGCTGCTCTATGTACTTTTTCTGGTCTTCCAATTCTTTGTTGGAAGACAACTTGTTCAACTTATTTGTGTCGGCGATGGTTGCGTCGATTATTTTTTTCTGCTCCTCAGTCAGCGCATTGCCTTTCTTGTAGTCTTTAACAACCTCTGGGAACATTTCTGCGAACTCCTTGTACGCCTTTATCTTGTCGTACATTGCAGCCGTTTCCGACTGGATTATTCCTACCAGCTCCTGTATTCGTGACGCTTGCTCGTCGTGTACCTGCTGCTGTTGCGATACGGCTTCGTTGTATGCTTTTTGCACGTCTCGCGCCTCCTTCATTGCCTTGTTATACCGCACTGCGGCTGTCACGACCCCTGCTATCGCCATAGCGGCGAGCACGTAAGGATTGGCGAGCATTGTCTTGTTCAACTTCTTCATCTGCGAAATCAGGACTTCGTTGATAGCTTGCATTTTGGTGAGTCCTGCCATGTGAGCGAGCGTCGCTTGATAGCGTATTTTTTCGGCTACAGCAACAGCCATTGTTGCCGCCTTATATGTACCATAAAGTATGACAATATCTGCGATTACTCTGCCTACTTTCTGGTAGTTCTGAACAAGTTTTGTCAGCCATTGCACTGTTGTCGTGAGTGGTCCTTGCGCCGACTTACCTATCTCGTTCATCATGTCGCGGATTGCCCCTTCGAGGTTGGACAGCGAGCCTCCCAGCCCCTTGCTCTGCTTCTCGAGCATGTTGTAGAACTTGCCGCCCTCGCTTGTTACGGCGATAAACGCCTCCTCTACCTGCTTTGCGGAGATTGCGCCCTTGCTCATCTCGTCCTTCAGTTGAGCCACGCTCTTGCCTGTTTTCTCGGCTATGACCGTGAGCGGGTTGAAGCCCGCATTAATCATCTGCAGGAGGTCTTGACCCATAAGGCGACCTGTGCTGCTCATCTGCGAGAATGCAAGTGTGAGCGACTGGAGTTTGCCAGCGTCGCCCATAGATATGTCGCCGATGGCTTGAAGTATAGGCATTACGCGCTCCGCCTCCACGTTGAAGGACAGGAGCATTTGCGCGCCTCTGGCGAGGTCGTTCAGTTGCAGGGGAGTCTTGGCTGCGAACTGGCTCAACTCGCGCATAAGCCCAGCCGCCTTCTCCTCGCTACCGAGAAGTGTGCCAAACGATATTTCGAGGCTCTCAACCTCCTTGCGTACTGCAACAATCTGCTTGGCGAAACCGATTGCAGCGGCTGCAGAAAAGGATATGCCAGCCGCCTTCGCAATCGAGGCGAACATATCCTTTATCTTGTTGCCCTCCGTCTCGGCGGTGCGGCTCATCTGCTTGAACGAGCCCATAGCCTTGCTCACGGCTTGCTGGAGCTGTGTGTCGTCAACGACGTACTTTATCTTGAGTTTGCCTTCTTCTGCCATTGGTTATATGCTGTTTAACTTGTTAATCGCGTCAATTACCTTCTGTCTGTTACGAGGGTCGGAGGCGTCTATGTTGGCGTCTTTCAGGCTTCCGCTGTCCCTCTTCGTGCTGTAGCTCGGCAGCGTCGCCCCGTACATTATGATGTTGGCGTAGCTGATGTCGTAGAGAGCCTGCTCGACCGTCATTCCGAAGCCCTTGACCGCGCCTGCTATTATTGCCCAGACGCTGTCGCTGCGGTCTCCACTTTCGTCGGCTTCGTCATGTTTATCTCGTTGAGGAAAGTGGTAATGGCGAAAAAATCGCCCAGCTCCATGCGCCCGAGCAGCTGCGACAGGAGCACCTGCACCTCGCTCGGGGTTAGTTCATTGAGAATAGTCTGGGCGAGAGCATCTCTTTTGTCAACGAGGACGCGTCTTTTCTCGTAGGTTGTATATTTTATCAAGCCGTAGAAGATACGCTTCTCCTGCGCAACTTTCTGCCACTCGTACGCTTGGTAGTCCTTCGCCCCGAGTATCGCGGTCGCGATTACCATGCCTATATGCACGCAGTCCTTCGCCTTTGCGAGCACCTCCTGCGCCACCCTCTCTGGGTCGAGCACGAGTTGCGGCATCTTGGCGATTTCAGCGGAGCAGAGGATGAGCGTCCCGATTGACGGCGGTGCTATGCGGTACTCCTTGCCGCCGATAGTCACAACTTCTGGCAGCTCCAGTATCTCCTGCGCCACCTTCTCTTCGATTGTCTTGTTATTTTTCATGAATTTTGCGTTTAACGGTGTTTCTTGTCCGATTTGATAAATTATACAATTGGGATATTTTCAACGTTCCTCGTTGCGGTTTTTGCGCAAAAACGAGGAAGGGTGGAATGCCACCCTTCTCCGTTCAGCGAGTGATTAGGGAATCACTTGGATTTTCACCATGTCGCCGCTGGTAGGCTTCAGAGCGGTGCAGGTGTAGCGCATGCGCAGACCTTCGCTCGATGAGAATTGCGGAGCGGTCGTTACTCTCGATCTGTCAATCTTGATGCCAGGACATGCGGCGTCCTCTGGAACGAGCTCGAAGGCGTACTCGCCGTCCACCTGACCGTCGTGCGGGTCGAGTGGAATTGCAAAGGTCTCACCAGACGCTGGCTTCTTCAGATACAGGTCGAACACGAGGCTCATCTCTGGGCTCTTGACGATAACGTCAACAATGCCGCCGCCTTCCTCTTTGGCTTCCATTCTCTCGCCTTCGGTGGTTTCGAGAGATGTGGAGTTTTCAACAGGAATAGGCAGGGCAACGAAGGAGCTGTCGTCTTCGCCCTTGTACTTAATGGTGCATTTGCCCCAAGATATTACTGCCATAGTTGTTGATTTTTAATAAGTTACACATAATAGTTGTAATACAGCCGCACAACTACGAAGTGCTGGTGCATTTCGGTGTCCTCGGCTGTCGTTATAGTGTCTCGCAGCGTGAACTTGTAGCCGTCGGTGGTGTCCACTGTCAGAGACTCAACCCACGCCGCAGCCGCTTCTTCAAGCTTTGCTGTGCGCGCGCCGTTCTCCACCAGTACGCCGTTCTGGTACGGGTCGATGTCGGGCACAAAGATGTTGATTGTGACAACACCCTCCTCTATTTGGGCGTATTGCCCTGCCGTGAAGACCACGACCGCGTCCTCGAGGCGGGAGTCCCTCGGTCTGTAGCCTGCTCGGTACACGTCTCCGCTGATGAGGCTTTTCAGCGAGCTGTCCCGAAGTTTCCTGTAAACATATCCTTGAACCTGACTTGCTGTGAGCATACTATCGTTGTTATGTTTGTTAGCTGATACCGAATTTTGCAAGCTGCTTCGGCAGCTCTCGGCTGGCGTACATTTCCGCGCTGTCAAGCACGTCGTAGCCGCGCTGTTGCAGGTATTTGGCGTACTCCATGCCTGCGACTATGATTAGGACAGTGTCCTTCGGCGTTTCGGCTGCAAGCTGTTCGAGGTAGGAGATTGCGCTCTGCACGCCCTCCGCTCCGTCCTTGACCTGCTCCAGATTGCCGCGTTGAACCACATTGCCGTCGCTTACTATTACGTAACCAATAGAACTGCGGAGGTTGCCTGTCTGGTCTGTGTATTCCTTCGTAGGCTTGCCGATTTGTCGCGCGATGTTGACGGCGTTCTCGCCGATGTACGCAACGCGGCGTATCACGGCTCTCTTCGTCCGCTCCACCATTGTGGCGATGTACTTCTCAGCGTCGCGTGTGTCGATTACAGCCATTACACGGTTATCTTTAACTGGTTGACCGCTCTCAACTCAATGACGCTGATAATGGAATACTCGCCTATGGTGTTCCCGCTGTCGTCCTTCAGACGTATCTGCTCGCCGTCGAACGGCAGTGTCTCGGGCATCTCCACGAGTATGTCGTACGTGGCCTGCTTGTATGCGCTGCCAGAGGCGGCTACCGCCAGAATGTTGACCCTGCTCGGCAGGTACTGGCACTCTATAGGGTCGCCCCACGACTTATTGAAGGAGTCTATCGGGAAGCCTGTGGTCTCATTGATACCGCCAGCGTTCTTCTCGCACACTTCGACAGTTCCGTTGGGTATAATCATAGCCTGCTGCCTTTATAGCCGTATTTCACGCCAGAGCCTTGCTCGTCCTCCTCCTCCTCGTATATGGACTGCGCCATTGCGCGGAAGTGCTTCCTCTCGTCCTCGCTGAACGAGTACGACTGGCCGCCTTGCGAGATGTTGGGCGCAACGGAGAGCCTCATGTACAGGTCAGCGCAGGCGAGGCGGTACTCCCCTGATGACAGGAGAGTACCAGTTGCCTCCGCTTCGAGCGTGAGCCCTCTGCGTGTCGCAATAGCGGACAGCATGGAACTCGGGAAGGGGTACGAGTTAAGTCCCTGAAGTGCTTGCAAAACAGTGATTGACATTGTTATGCGGCTTGGGTTACAGTGATGGTTGCCGTGTTGTTGTCAGCGTCGGTGATGGTGATTGTCGCCGTTCTCTCGGCTGCTGACTGTGCGTCGTTCGCGCTGACCTTGACGGTCAGGGTCTCGCCGCGCTTCGACAGGGTCACCCAAGATGCGTCGCCCTTGTTTGCAGTCCATTCGCTGTCGGCGTGTACGGTCACCTTCTTGCCAGTGGTGTCAGCCGAAGCGGTGAAAGACAGCTCGCTCGGGTCAACGGTCAGCTTGCCAGTGCTGTCTGCGTGTAAAATGTAGATGCTATCCACACCGTCGATAACGGGAAGGCACATGGCCTCGCCAGCGGTGAACTCTTCCAGCGGGTCGGTCTTGGAGAACTTCTTTACGAGCGTGTATGAACCGCTCTTCTCGTAGTTCACGCCGTTGACTGGGTTGGTCTCCTCCGCGAGCGTGCCGTAAACCAGACGACCCACAGTTGCGGAAGGCGTTGCAACGATTGAGCCCTCGTCCCACGGTGTCACGGTTTCGTAGTCCCCGTTGTGCTTCTGTATGCGGAATGAGCTGTTTACCACGTGGAAGGTTGCGCTGTACTCGTCGCGCAGGGCTTCCATGAACTGGTTTCTCGAAGGCACGGGGATATTGGCTACGTTTGTCACGAGCGAGCCAGCGTACGAAGCATACAGGAGCTTGCCCTGCGCGCTGTGGCGGAAGTAGTCGAAGTACTTGCGGTCGATGAAGATGTCGCTGATGCTGTTTCCGTCCTTCTGTGCTTGGTCGAACAGCTGGTTGAGGTCGTCCTGCGGAGTTGCGGAAGCACCGCCCCATGCGGCTGTGATTGCATGGAAGGTGTTCTCGTCCTTGTAGCCGAAGTCGGCTCTGATGCCAGTACCGTCGTTCTCGCCGTCAGCGTCGCCGATGAGCACCTGACCAGTCGAGAGACCCTGCAGGAACATGATTTCGTTTCGCACGTCGATACCCTTGATTACCTTGCTGGTGTCGTCGAAAATCTTGCCAGCGATGGTGGCTTCGTCAGCACCACGGGCAATCATCACGTTGATGTCTGTGATGGCCTTCTCGCCCTTGCGGTACTTCATGCCGAGTTTGGGAAGCACGCCAGTTGCCTTGCGGATAGAGCCGCGCTTCTTCAGAGGCAGCGACGATTCCAGAGACACCACATCTGCTGCGACCACCGACTGGTTGATTTCAGTCGAGCCCCAGTTCAGGTCTGCGGAGTACTCTTCGTTGAGGTGTGTCTTGAACAGGAGAGCCTGCTCCTCTTTCTTGCCGTTCCACAGCTCGGTTACCTTGCCGACCACGCTGCGGAAGTATTTCTCTACATATTCGATGAACAGTGATGCATTCATTTCTTCTCTGTTTTAATTGGTTAGTACATGAACTCGATTCTTGGCAGACCGCTCTTGATTGCAGCCGTGACAGGGTACGGGCTTGCGGCGGCGTTCACTTGACCGATGGTCAGGATTGCAGCCTGCGGCTGTGATACGAGGATTGAATGTTTGAGCACGCCCACATAGCTCTCGCCTTCGGAGAGAGAGACATAGGCATTGTCGGTAACGCCAAGGGGCTTGTAGGCACCAGAGGCGTCCTTTATGATGATGTGACCAGCCTTGAGAACGGTTGTGCCAGAGGCAACTCCGCTAACGTCGAGAGTGCGACCGCCAGGAATGTCGGCTACGTCTCTCATAACGACGATGCTGTCAACGCCGTCAACCATCATGCTTTCTTTGTTAAGATTTGCGTAAGCCATTTGATTGATTTTTAAGTGATTAAATGTTGAGTTTGCCGACCACTGCGTCCGTCTCTTCCTTGGTAGCCTCTTTGCCTTGTCTAGGCGTTCCGCCAGCAGTCTTTAATGGTACTCCGAACACAGTCTTCTTTGCGCTGATGTCGCCAGCAATCTGCTCGACCTCTCCCTTGACCTCGTTCGTGAGACTGTCGAACTCCTCATCGGTGAGGCTCTCGACATTCGTGCGTCCGTACGCCTTGCGGAGCGATTCTGGCAGACGCTCAACGAGTTTGTTCAGCGCAGCCCTGCGTCCGTCTGCGACCTTGTTCGCCTTCATCTGCGCCAGCTCTTCGTTCAGCTTCTTGTTGCTTTCGATGATAGCCTTCGCCCATGCGGGAACATCGTCGCCATTGGATTGTTTCTTTTTATTATCATCGTCCTCTTTTGACGGCTCTTCAATTGTCTTGCCGTCCTTGAGTCCGTATTTTTTTTCGTAATTTTTCACAGCCGTCTGCTGCGCTTCGTTTGCCCTGCTGTCGCCGTACGACTCCAATACGCTCTGGAATGTCACCTTCTCGACAGCCGCCTTCAACGCATCCTCATCGCTTATTCCCGTAGCGACTTTGGCTGCTATACGTTCAATGATTGCGTCCGCCACACCAGCGAACTTCTCTTTTAATAGTTCAATTGCCTTTTGTTTCATTTGTTTTCTGTTTTACCCTGCAAAGATATAAATATAATTGATATGTGTGTATCATATACGCACATTTTTTCTCGTTAAGAATTAACGAGTTATATTTTTTTGCGATTATTATTGAGAAAAATGTTTTTTGTATAGTTTTTTGTTTTATTTTTGCATCGTTAAACAAACCAGAAAAAACAAACCACAAAACAATAGCAATTATGAGCACAACCGAAATCAACAGCAACTTCCGTATTAAAGTCAACGGAATCAACAACGAAGGTCGAAAAATCAATACGCTCGTCGGCTGCGACGGCGCAATCAAACTTATCGGCAAGGAACTCTTCGACAAGTTCGTTGCTCGCGCCTTCAACAGCACAAGCGACAATACCACCTGTAAACTCCGCAGGGGTCTCAAAATCACTTTCTACGGCAAATAATAATTTACAACCATTCAAAACAATAGCTATGAAAAAACAAGACAAATTTTTTATTCAAGTAGGAAAAGAAATCGATAAAGGTTTTAAGTACACAGGCGGAGAATTTGAAGCGTACTTCGCTTGGTTTGACAGTCACGAGATATCCGATGTAATAGAGGTAAGTAATTATATCTGGCAAAAAGACATCGAAGACTTCGTAGATATCATGCGTCAGGCTGGCGTAAAGAGCATCGCCGTCACAAATACAAGCACTGGTCTTATGGAGATGCTTCACAATCTTGTTGATTACAATTGTACAGTCGTGGGGGCGTATAAGCGATTAAATGATTTCAACAGCACATTTGTGAAGGGTATTTCTGTTAGACTATAAGAAGGGGGGGCAACATGGAATTCGAAAAGTCAATTACCACTCCGACAATGAGAATCAAGTACGATACTGGAGACACAGAGCGCCCAAAGGTATCAACAGCCGACGATGCAGCCGCCATATTCTACGCAATAGAGGATTTTAATGATAGCATAGAGCACCACGAAACATTCTATACAGCATATCTGAACCCAGCAAACAATGTGGTCGGTGTACTGAAGATTGGAGAGGGTGCAATTGACAATACAACAGTTGATGTGCGTATTGTCATGCAGGGAGCATTACTAACCAATGCAACTGCCATTATTCTTTGCCACAACCACCCAAGCGGAAGCGTAAAAGCAAGCGCACAGGATATTCAGACGACGAAGAAGATACAATCAGCGGCGGCTTTATTCAACATCTGCATTACAGACCATTTAATCATCAGTAAGAATCAGTATTTTTCAATGAAAGAGGAGGGACTGCTATGAAACATACGAATCCATTTGACAAGTATTATCATTTCTACCAGCCGAACGAGAAAGACACCAAGGACGAGTACGGCGACTGCGTGATACGCGCGCTGACGAAGGCTCTTGACCTCGAATGGCTGCAGGTATTCGACGAACTGCACCCAATCAGCAGGGAGTTCCAGATACCGTTCAACTGCCGCCCCTGCTATGAGAAGTACCTCTCCGAAGTGAAGCACTTCGAGTACCACGGCATAAGCAACCGCAAGGGTGTCAAACGCCCTACGGTGCGTGAGTTCGCCAAGAGTCACAAGACTGGTAAGTACGTGCTGCGCGTCGCACACCACCTCGTAGCCGTCGTGGACGGCGTCTATTGGGACACTTGGGACTGCGGCCACAAGAGCCTGTACGGTTACTGGTCAGCACCAGAGGAGGAGGTAATTGAGTTATGAGAGCACCTACTAAGAAGCAGTACGAGGAATACCTCAACGAAATAGGCGAGGTGCTACCAGATGAGCACTTCATCATAGGCGGCAAGATGAGGCGCGGCAAGTGGGGCTCGATGATTCGGAAGTACGACCCAATAGCGTTTCAAGTAGGCTACAACGAGTACACATTAAACGATATACAGCGATGAAACCAATAAAGACTGCGTTAATATGTTACACGAAGTGGGGATATGTATGCCTTCAAGGATGGCATGAAAGCGAACGGCAGGCAAAAAAAGCAGGGCGATGGTTGGTTGACAACGACTACGCATGGAGTTACAAGACAATACGAATGAACAGCAATAACAACGAAAAATGAAAGGACAGAGAACTTATCTGGAGTGTAAGAACTCCATAGGAATGCGCTGCTACAACAAGGTGTTCGACAGCAAAAATGAGGCCAAGCAGCGCGGTGTCCTGCTCGTAAAGAGCGGAAAGATTGACAGCTATACGCTGGTGCGCATACCTGACACAAGAGAATTTGAAGCCAAACTTGAATCATGGGACTGGAGAATTAATGAAATAGAGTTTGATAACGGAATATTAATCGCAGAGATTGAGCAGTTCACCGATGGAGGCGTGGACTACGTTATGTACGTCGAGTTGAACGAGGGAGCATACAGGCAAAGCGTCGAGAACATTGACCCAAGCAATGAGGCGATAGACTACTGGCGTTCAGACGAAACCTACAGAGCGGCTTTCGGCAACATCTCGGACGCTTACCTTGATTTGGCAAACTTCAAAGAGAGATTGCTTGAGCAATTGAAAGAAATTTAGTATATTTGCACACACAAAAAAACATATCATGGGGAAAATAAAAGTAAACATAAACGAAGCAATTCAATGTATTGGCTATTCAAGAATAGTCCCAATTGATTTATCTTATGCGAAAGGTAGTATCAAGAAGTTAGAGTTAAGCCGAGAAATAAGACATTTAAAAGACGAGATAATGAGAGAAGTAGAGAAATACATAACTATAGAACAAACACAAATAGATGCTGGCTTGCATTTACGTGCACAGATAATGGTTGTTGACAAAGAAAAATTCAATAAACTTACTCAAGCCGCAAAATCAAACAGATGACAACAGAAACATCAATCAATCAAAATCATAAAGTCATGAAAAAACTGATACCGATCCTAATCGCAGCATTATCATTCGCATTCATCTTCGCTTCGTGTAAGGAGGAGGAGGAAAAGCCAACAAAATTTGCTGGAACCGTCTGGAAACACGAATTTAACGAAACAGACTGGATAAGATATGAATTTTACAAGGATAGCACAGCTCACTACACTTCATGTTTTTACAACATGCAAGGCGCGCCGATTGAATTGTTCTGGTGGTTTATCGGTCCACTCCAGACAGGTGCGTTTGCATTGACGACAAAGAGTGGAGACTTCTGGGCTTCGGGCGACTTTAATGTCAAGACAGGTGAACTGTACGTGGACGGCAAGAAATACAAGTTTGTAGAGTATATTGACGAGTAACAACAAAACTTGCGTCCTCCGCAACGCAAATTGTTTCAATGGGTAATTTATCAACCGAAACATTTTCGCACGGCAGGAGCAAAATCGAGAAAAAAGAACGTGATATGAAACCAAATAAACAAACATACCAAGCGGCAATCAGTTTTGCGCAAGAAAACGGATTTGAATGCGTTTTATTTGAAACAACCTTAAAAGATTGTCCTGTCTATTATGCGACATCAAACGAGTTGGAGGGAACGTGTTATGGCTACCCGAACTTTGTTTTTGTCAATAGCGACCTGTCTTGCAGATTCACTTCTTTAGAAGAAACACACGAAATACTGTCAAAGAAAAAATAATCAGCGTATAAATAAAATACGTATATTTGCGTCCTAAAACAATTCCCACTTAAATGTTGCCTTGGGTTGTAGTCCCAAGAACCAGTTTAGGTGGGGATTGTTATATTTCTCAGAACAGAATCGCTGTCAGAAACGCTATGAATACCGAGCCCACGACCTTTAACGTCGTTCACTATAATCCAAGATTTTTCTCCGCCAATCTCAATTTCAAATATCAGACTTTCTTTTCCTTTATAATTTGTGTATCCTTTAAATTTTGAACTTTCGAAAATCAGTTGAATATTCAACAGAGACTCGTTTTTTTCAACAAGATGTTTATGAGGCTGATTGAGCCACTCGTCTATGCCAGAGCCGTATATTTTAACCACACGCTCTATTGCTGGATGTTTTAATTCTAAATGTTCAAACTTTTGTTTCGCCTCTCTTTTTATCTCCTTTCTCCTTGTTTTTACATTGTCTGGAAGCGGATTCGATTTTCTCGCCTGTTCAGCACCGTGCCAACCATTTTTCTTCTCTGCGTACCTAATTTTGCTTGGTTTTGTGCTTCCTGCTTTCGCAACACAATCCATGTAATCTGTGTTCGCCAACAATTTATCAACACGCAATACGTTAACGCCTCTTAAGGTAGATATGTCCTTCGACAACCTTCCCCAGTCAACAACCTTCCCTGTTTGTGGGTCGTAATATAAAAGACTCCCATCCGCTTTTCGTTCGATAGTGATTATGTGACCAGATTTACCGCCTTTCCAAGCAAAGTCAATGTGGTATCTTCCTTCCGCTTTTGTTACTTCTTCAATATTTTTCGTTATTTGTCTTACAGTATTTCCTTTCCAGCCGCCATTCTTCCATTGAAGTTCGTTACAGTTGATTTTTACAGGAGTTTTATTTGTGAATGGGTCAATCCAAACAAGTTCAGTCTTTTTTGACAACTTGTATGGTACATTATCTCTGTGCAGGGTGTTCATCATGGCTTCAACATCGAAGCCTCTACGACGGAGTTCATATGCGACAACACATGATTGACAGTTTATGGTGTAACCGCTCGCAGACCTTTCTACGTAATGCGGATTGCCTTTCATTTCATCGGCTTCGTCAAAACTCATTTGTTCTCCTTGTGCAACACCAAGTTTTTTTGAAACAGCCCCGCTGTTTTCGCTCCATTGCTTTATTCTTTGTTCAGATGTTACTCCGCTCGGAATGTATGGCTTGATTACTGCTTTCTGCACAACTTTCTCATCTTTTAGTGGAGCTTCCTTAAATGATTTCATTTTCCACTCGCCTCCGCTCATCGTTCCGTTGTCGCGCAGAAAGTACGGCAGGCTCTTTGCTTTGGCTATGCGGTCGCTGTTGTCGTCCACCCACTTCGTGAAGCCCTCTGGAACGGTCGTGACGGAGTTCACACTGTTCTCCGTAGGCTCTTCCCCTTGCAGAATTCGTTCGTCGTCCTCGTCCATCTCCTTCTCCGTCTTGAGTATCGAGGTGACATAACACCTGCAGAACGGGTGCCAGCCCACGAACTTGAAGTCCTTCGGGTACTTGCCCTGTAGTTCGTCGCAGATGTCATAGAACTGACCTGCTGGAATGCCTTTGCAGTTATGGTTGTTGGAGAGGTGCACCTCTATGCCGACCACGAAGTCGAGTTGCTGATATCGGTTGTAGTCCGCTGTGCGGTACGCGATATTTGTCTCGGTTGCGGCAAGCCTTCTTGCGTTCATGTACGAGGAGCGGTACACGCCGCGTCCAGGGTGGAACGCTTTTGCGGCTGCAGAAAGCACCAGCATGCCGTGTTCGTCACGCACCCTGCGGAACAGCTTGTCGGGGTGCTGCAGGTAGTCGCGCAGGTCGCGGCTCAACTCGTCAGCGGATCGACCGTTGCGTATTCCCACGTCGAGCCCAAGCTCCAGCTCGTTCTTGTACATGTTGGTGTACTCCCACACGCGGTCTGACAGGTCAAGACCGTTCTCCTTGCGTTCGATGAACGCGTCGCGAGCCTCGAGATTGTTGCTGAAATAACGCCTGTACTCCGCTTGCGTGAGCTTGCCGACGTTGTCCCCGAACACCATGCGGCACAGCTCGTTGTTCTTGTTGTTGGCCAGCGTCCACTCGCTGCGCACTCCGTTCACAATCACGGTGCGGGTCTGGGCGTACATCTTCTTCATCAGTTCTTCGATGCGCTTCTGCGCCGTCGGGAACTTGCTGAAATCGAACAGATCTTCGCCGAGCGGACGGTCAATGCTCGCGCCTATGGCGGCAGCCTCCTTGGTCGCAGCCTCATAGATAGCCATTATCCTGCGCTGATACAGAGCGAGGTTGGAACGGTGCATGCGCTCCCACTTATCCATTGCCATACAGAACAGGTGTTAGCTGGTTACTGGTACTGCTCGAACACGTCGCGCGCGTTCTCCTCCTCTATCTGGCGCATGGTTTCGTCAACGTCGCTGCTCCAGCCGAGCATCTCGACGCTCTCGCGCTGGCTCATTATCGCCTTGTTGCCGTTGGCAAGCACGAGGTTGCTGATTGTTTCCTTGTCGTCGTTGATAGTAAACGGAGTGATCACGTTTTCGACCTTCAGAGCATCGATTTCGCTGTGCATGGAGGGAGGTGTCATCCGTTTGGCGAACGCCTTCAGAACGTTCGTTTCTCGGTCAAAGAACTCCAAGAGACGACCGCTCTCGTCCTTGACCTTGAGCATGCTGTCAATGAACAGCTGCTTGCGGCTCTCGCCAGACAACGCCTGCTGGCTCATCTTCTCGTACGACCAGTCAGGCAGCTGCAGCTGTGTGAAGAAGGAGTTGCGCAGCTCGGATATGTAGTACTTGAGGTTTTCGATAGCCTGCGCCCAAGTAACGTAGTTGGCGGTGCTTCCCTTCGGGTATTGCAAGACAGCGCGGAACTCCTCGCGTTCGTCCTTCTCCTCGCCGTAGGCAATCTGCTCGTCTGCGAACACCACGAACAGTGGCTTGGAGTTCTTGCGCAGGTAGTTTCCGTTGCGGGACAACGCCCACTCCATTTCATAGTCAATCTTGCTGGTGTCCTCCCAAATCGGCGTAGGGCGGTACATATAGATTCCAGGTATCTTGCCTATGGGCATCGGCTCGTACTCTTTGACAGCCCAGTCGCCTTCCTGCGTGCTCCACTTCACGTGGCGGTCGCTGGTGTAGGTGTCGAAGTATTGTACCGTCTTGCGACCGACCTTGCGCTTGTAGCCGATTGACATTGCAATCATGTCGCCGTACTCGTCGAACAGCGGCCACAGCTCGTCGCCGTTCATCGGTGAGAAGTTTCGGCAGCGCAGCTTCAGCGGCAGCGGTTCGCCGTAGAGCGTGTTCTGCTCCTCGACCGCATACCACAGCGTCATAACCTCGCAGCCAGCGAACAGCATGTTCGTTCGCTCCACGTTCATTGAGTCTATACGGTTGCGCTGGTATATTGCCTCGAGAATGCCAGCCGCCTTCCGCTGCGCTTCATTCTCTGGCGAGTACACTCTTTTAACAGGAATGCCGCATACGAGTTCAGACATGCGTCGTACGGCAAGCCTCTGCAGGTCGATCGTGATTCTGGTCACGGCTTCGAGCGAGCCGTCGTTATGAACCACGTCTGGGTAGAGTGCTCTGTTCATCACTGGGTGTAGTGTCGGGTCGTACTCCTTCTGAAGACCCTTCGCGCCGCCCCACGCAGGCACGGTCACGGACTTCTCCTTCAGCGCGGCGATGACTGCCTTGTCGCTGGAGGCTTGCTGGAAGATTTCTTCGATTTTCATTCTCGTTTGCTCAAAGATTATACTTGTACTTGTCGTATATGTACGTGGCGAACGAGGCAATGACACCGACGATAAAGAGCGTGAGTGTGTAATTACACAATTCGCCAAGCACGCCGCTGAAACGGAATATTTCAGCGCACAGGCGCACAAGAAAGAGCAGAAAGAGGTTGATGTACAGAATCCGTGCCCACCTTATCCCGTAGTGCCTGCGGCTGATGAAGTACAGCCGAGCCGTAACGTACAGGATTGCGGCGTACAGCGTGTAGGTAAACACCTTGCCGCTGACTTGCATCGTCTCGAGGTAGTTGTTGGCGATTACCAGTGCAGAGAGCACGAACGGTATCTCCTGCAGCCCCCTCACAGACTTGCGCAGGTTGCTAATCTTGCCGCCTCTTTTACCCATTACTTTGAACTAAAACTTTGACCGATAGAGTAAACACGGCAAAGATATGCAATAAAACAATACGTACGGCAAAAAAAGTGAGGCAGCCGAAACGACCGCCCCACCGCTGATGGAATGGTTGGAAATATCACTCGCGGAGCGCGAGTTTGAGCAGTCCGCACAGTTGCCCGACGACATGGCCGTACAGTTCGCAAACCTCCTCGCCGTAGGGGTCTATGCCGAAGGTCTGTGCGATATGTGTGCATACGTGCGCCACCTCGTGGGCGAGCGTGTTAGCAAACTCCTCGTCAGAGGAAGTCCTATAGACCACCACGACGGAGCGGCTGCGCTCGCTGCTGGAGTATGTGAGACCCGTGTCGAGGGCGCACTGCCGCATATTGTCGAAGGCGGCTTCAAGGAACTCGCCGCTGCAGCCAGTCTCCTCCAGCATGCGCAGTACGCTGTGTATGCGGTCGCACGTGAAGTCAGCGAAGAAGTCTATCTCCCAGCCGTACTGCGGTACGGCGACAGCCCTGTGTATCATAGCATGTCTTCCCAGTCAATCGGCACGCCCTTCAGCACGCAGTCCGAGTAGAAGCGGTTGAACACGAAGCCGTCAACTTGGTCTGGGTCGTCGATGTAGTCCTTCACGTACAGCGCAATGTGGCGTTCGTCAACGATTGAGGAGCCGAAGAAGTCGGACATCGCCATGCTCATCACGAACAAGCCGTCGCACATCACGTCGTTCTGCAATGTCACGCCGTGCTGCGCAAGCATGCCGTCGTACTTCTCCTTCGTCATCGGCTTCATTCTCTCGCCAGAGCGCGTGTACATGTTCGACACCGCGAACTCGTACATCTTCCTGTTGAAGTGCTTGCCGTAGTTGCGGAGGTACGCCATCATCGCCTCTGGGTATTCGTCGTATATGTCGAGCGGTTGTCTGTTCCTTGCCATAGCACTATCTCATTCTTCTGGTTGAACGTCTTTCGCCCCACATCTCGTCGTCGTCTTCCATGTCTCGGCTGCGCATGCCCATGTAGCGGCGGTCGCCCATCATGTCTCCGCCACGGTAGCGGCTGCGCTCCCCGTACGACGAACGTTCGCCGAACATTTCCTCGTTGGAGAGTTTCTCAAGGCACAGCATGAGCTTGCCGCCTGCCTCGAGCATATCCTCCACCAGAGAGGACATCTTTTCAATTTTCTTGTCGGTTATCTCTGTAATTCTCATGGCTTTACTTGGTTAGTTTCTTCAACATGCCGTTCATCTCCGACAGGGCAGCCTCTATGCCGCCAATCTTGCTCTCGAGCGCGTCAATCTTAGCCTCCTGCTCCTTCTCCTTCGCTATGCTCGGATTGAGCGTGACGAGCATGTCGGAACAGCTGTCGATGATTTTCCTGTGCGTCTCGACGCTGTCGATGATCTTGCGGCTGTTGCTCTGCATCGCCTCGATTTCAGCGTTCATAGCCTCACGGCTCTCGGAGATGACTATCCCGTTGTCGCCGTAGATTGACAGCTGGGAAGGCACTTTCTTGAAGTCGGTGTTGCTCCCGTCAATGCTCACGGTTATGTCAACGGTTGTCTCCAAGCCGTTAGGTGTCGGGACAAAGGTTGTCGGATATTTGGGTGCTGGTGCGCTCACGCTCACCACACGCCCGATTGCGAGAGAGGGGACTTCCCTCTTGTTGAGGACATATAATAGGCTGTCCTGCCTCAATGAACTGAACATGTTTCTGAATGGTTAATGGATTAATGGTTGATGTTATTCGCCGCCGTTCGCTGCCGCTGTCACGGCTGCCGCTGCTGACAGACCAGTGAGCAGGAAGAGCGTGTTGGCGCGCCTGTCGTACAGGCACAGGAATACGCCAGTGCTTGCGAAGTCCTCCGTGGTCACAGGCTCGCCGTTGTAGCCTACAAGGGTTACGGGCGTGGAGTTCACGCCAGCCTCCATGAAGCGTATCGGCAGGGCTGCCGCTGGCTGCTCGTAGGCGTTGTTTATCTTGACGAGAATAAGCCCTTGGAAGCCTCCGAAGGTCATCGGGTGGTTGTCGAAGTTGAACACAACGCTGTCGGCGTTCACGGTCACGGTGTTGGACTCGATGCACGGTATCCCGTTCTGGTTCGCAAAGAATCTCCTGTTATTGAATATCATGGCTCTTGCGTTTTACGGGTTATGACCAGAGGGAATTGCCGTAGTAGCCGTAGCCCATGTAAGGCGTGTTGTTCACGGCTGTCAGGTTAGGCCACTCAACGGGGACTGTGTTGGGTTGCTTTGCCTTGATAGCGTCGATGTCAGCCTTGATGGGTGCAAGCATTGAGGCGATTTGAGCCGTCTGGTTGGCGTTGTCAATCTGACCTCTCAACTGCGTGTTCATCGCCGTCAGAGCGTCAATCTTGTCTTGCAGCTCACGCTCCTTGACCTCGCAGAACTTGTCGTTCATTGCCACGGTCTGGGCGTTGATTGCGCCTACGATGCTGTTGGCGTTGCGGTCAGCCTGCGAGCCGAGCTGGTTGGTCTGCTCCAGAGTGCGGATTTGAGCCTCGTAGCCCTGTTGGGTGGTGAGAAGGCGGTTTTCGCAGCAGCATTGTGCCAGCTGGCTTGCCAGAGAGGCGTTGCCGCTTTGGATTGCGTTCACAACCTGCAAGCCAGACATGCCAACTTGCGAGCCCACGCTCTGCAAGCCGCTGGAGATGGTTCCGAGAGCGGTCTGCACGGCGTTGAAGTCCGAGTTGAGGGTTGTTGCGAGCGTGCGGACAGCGTCAGCGTTGCCGTTGATACCCTGCATAATCAGGTCACGACCTGCGTCGTTGTTGAGTTGGTTGGCGATATAGCCAGTTCCTCCGAAGCCGCCGTTGCCGCCGAATCCGTTGCCAAACCAGCCGCCGTTGCCGAGCAGCAGTCCGAGGATAAAGCCGATGATACCACCGCCATAGCCGTTACCGAACATGCCGCCGTTGTTCATCGCAGCCCAGAAGGGTACGTTCCCGTTGTTGTCGGGACTGAAAACATAGGTTTTTGTTTCTTCTGCCATTGTTAGAATTGTGTTTTTAGGTGAATTTTGCGCCCTCTTTCGCCTTCGGGCGTTGGCGTTAGCTAACAATGCAAAAGTGTGAAAACAGAAAAGCACGCCCAAACCATGGACGCACTTTTCCGCAAACCAGTAATAATCAAAGCAATGCCTATCGTCAGCGGATAGACATTTTGTCTATGTAGTCCTTGTCCCAGAACAGCGTCTTGAAGCCGCGCACCTTGCGACCTCTGGCTATTTTGCCCTGACGGACACGGCGGTCGAACTGTCTAACTGACAAGCCTGTCACGTTAGCCGCCTCCTCCTTGCTGTAGCCGTGCTTTTCGGAGTTCTCCGTCAGTCTGTACTCATTCTTGATACGCTCGTCGCACACACCTCGCCTGTACAGGTTGAAGCCGAACGTGAGGAAGTCAATCGTGTTGAGGACAAGTGTCCGTAATTCAGTGTTCGCCATGGTATTCTGTTTTAGTATAACTTATCAATCAGTCTGGCTTTGTCTATCGGTTTCTTTGCGCCTCCCATTATTTGTTCCATAACGACGTAGCGAAATGCGTCACAGGCATGGTTGTAACAATCAATAGGAACATTGAGCCACTTGCCATTCTTGTCCTGCATATAGGTGTAGTTTTTCAACTCCTTTATAACATTGACACTTCTCTTTGTGACTTTAAGCTTGTATTCATGTATCTTTGAAATGCCAGCTTCAACACTTCCAGCGTACTTCTTCACTGGGTGTATATTAAGCCCTGCACGATAGACTTCCTCAATCATGCGAGGGTCTGCACTTTCACAGATGATTTTCTTGTCCTTCGCAAACTGTCGGAGTACGGAGATAATGTCTCCTGTAACCATTCCAGTCTGATAAACGATTTCATCAATATACAAGTCTCCATTGTCTTCCACCACTTCAACGATAGCGGTCGGGTCGTGTGTAAATCCAAGGTCTATGCCGACCCAGCGTCTCCGTGTGTGTTCTGGAAGATTATCGACGACCTCAAAGCTCGGATACACGGCACCCTCTATTATAGCCTGCAACCCCACACCGTAAACGCGCCATAATGACGGATTCTTATCCTTATAGCTCTCGATTTCATTGACAATCACCTGTTCAAGGAACGGGTTATCCTTGTATGTCGTAACAAAGTGATAGGTCGAAGGCTCCTTGTTGAGCTCGTTAAGCCAATGTTCATCAGTAAACGACGGGTTGTAATCTACGATACAAATTCGTGTCGTTCTCATTTTCAACTGCTTCCACTCGGTGTAACTTATCTCGTTGGCTTCATTGACAAATAGGACATCTCGCTTTCGTCCGCGCAGCTTTTGTTCATTGTCAACGCTGAAGAACTCCACCTCGCTTCCATTCTCCATCTTATATACCATCTCGGACTTGTTGTACTTTTTGCCATTCCAGAGTTGAAGCCGTATCATCAGTTCTTGGAAGTCACGGAATACAGACCCTTTGAGAGAGGGTAGGGTGGCACGGACTATTGAGAGCCGAATGGATGGGTGCTGGAGCAGATATACAATGAGGAACAGAACGGTGTTGTAGGTCTTTGAAGAACGTGCACCGCCCTGTTCGCTGATTACAGCATAGCCATTATTCAACGCATCCCGTATCTTTTCAAATACCTTGGTAGTCTGTATCTTCAACATCTTCAGTCTTTGAAATCACTTCTATTTGTATCTGCTGGTTGAGTGGCCTTCCGTCAGTTGTGATGTCTTTTTCCTCTCTTGGGAACTGGCGTTTCAGTTTTAATATCAGCTCGCTCGCCTTGATGTCGCCGTCGATTATGGCCTTCTTGTATAACGCCATTGCGTGAGCATGGTCGAATGTCTTCGGCTGTATGCCGAGGACATTCTCAAGAGCCTTTGCGAACTTTGCTGCGGGCTTCTCCTTGCCGACAGCATCGATGAGCTCCTGCATGGATTTCGTCTTGCCACGCCTGCGCGTAGGCTGGTGCTCGCTGCTGAAACTTGTTTGATTCTTACCCATAATGCCGTTTTTTGCCGCTTTTACGGCGTTATTTTATCAATGACATGAATTCGGAACGGACTGCGCCTTCCTCCTTAAATATGCCTGCCAAATAGCTCGTCATCATAACGCCTTTCTTCTTTGCTCCTCTCATAGTCTTGCATAAATGTTCGCCTTTCATAACGAGAGCGACTCCAAGCGGAGGTGTCTCCGTACCAAGAGCCTGCTCAATCATTTCAGCAATCTGAGATACAAGACGTTCCTGCACCTGCAGCCTTGCCGCACAGTAATCCACCACGCGACCTATCTTAGAAATGCCAAGTATTCGTCCTTTTGGGTTTGGAATGTAAGCGAACCAGTAATGACCGAAGAAGGGCATCATGTGGTGTTCGCAGCAGGAGTAGAAGTCACCTTCATCAATTATCATGTTATCGTACACAATGCCATCAGCACCGTTCTGGAACGTTGTAATTTTTGGCTTATTTGCTTCGTTATAACCTCGGTATATTTCATCGAACATTCTTACAATGCGGTCAGGTGTTCCGAGCAACCCCTCACGGTTCGGGTCTTCGCCGATGTACTCGAGAATGTTGCGAATACTTTGATATATGTCTTCTTTCTTCATGGATTTATTGAATGTTGATTATTTTTTGAGTTTGGAGGCTTAGTCTCCATTTTGGATTGTCCTTGCAATAGTTAACTGCCCTCTCGACTATTTTCTTGTTAAGTTCTTTATCGCCTGTATCGCACGGCTGAATAAAGTATTCCATTGCGCAAATTTTTTCATACAGCTCCATATTGCTTTCCATATCGAACACGACTTTAAGCTCATCTGGCATTCTGAAGTTGTTAAGCTTTGCGTCTGGACACTGCTCAAACTTAGGTGAAAGCGTGATGAAGTCAACGGACTTTGGAGCTGGTCTTGTCCCGTTGGTCTCGATTGCGATTGTTTTGCCTATTTTCTTCAGTTCTAAGCATAGTTTATCGTCAAGCTGGAGCGTTGGCTCGCCTCCAGTAAAGACGACAAGCTCTGATGGGTATTTTGCTACCTCTGTGACTATCTCATCATCGGACATCATTACACCATCTTGATGTTTCGTGTCACAGAACGGACACTTTACATTACAACCGCTGAACCGAACAAAGACAGCTGCTGTGCCAGCGTTCAATCCCTCGCCTTGGAGAGAGTAGAATATTTCGTTAATCTTTTTCATAGGTTGCGATATTTCCTTCTGATTCTTGTACTGTGACTTTGTAGCATTGTGGTATTTGTTTGCATACCCATTTCGCGATGTTCTCTGCCGTCGGATTGAAAGGAAGAACGTCGTTGAGGTTCTGATGGTCAAGTCTTTCATGGATGGCTTTCTTAATCTGCGTAAAATCGCAGACCATTCCATCATCATTCAGTTCCTTTGACTTGCAGTACACGGTCACTATCCAGTTGTGTCCGTGCAGGTTCTGGCACTTGCTCTGGTAGTGCAGAGTGAGTTTATGGCTGCCAGCAATCTCCATTCTTTTTGATACGTAGTACATATTCTTATTTGTTTTGATTATTCCTTGTTTTTTGTGAAGATATAAAAAAAAGGTGTGTCAAGTATGGCAAGACAGAGTTTCAACAGGTATTGACCGAGAATTATGCTCACCACCTTGACAGTGCCTCCTTCCTCAAATAAGAAGCCCATTCCGAGACCGAAGGCGATGACAGCGTAAATGCAGGTGTCAATCACTTGGCTGGTGGCCGTGGAGACGTTGTTCCATATCCAGCGCAGGGACGGCTTCGCATTGAAGCGGTCACGGACTTTATGAAAAATCCACACGTCCCATTTCTGTGAACATAGATACGCACATAGACTCCCAGCTACGAAGAAAGGTGTCTGCCCAAGGAGCTTCACGTACGCCGCCTGCATTCCTTTGTCGGCTGTCGGCGTGTATTGTGTGGCTATGATTAAAGCAAGTGCGAACAACTGACCATAGAATCCGCGTTTTACAGTTTTGCTTGCCTCTTCTTTGCCCCAGAGTTCGCCAATGATGTCAGTGCATAGGAAAGTGAACGCGTACGTTATTGCGCCTCCAGATAACAGTAGCGGTACCTTTGCAATCGAATAGCCGACATCTATGACTTTACAACCCACCACGTTCGCCACAACGATACTAATGACGAAAATAACATTGAGCATTGTAAGATTATCGCTGTTCTTTTTCATGTCGGAAATTAGTTCTGTTGTCCTGCTGCTCTTTCATAGTCTCGCTTTAGCAGTTCAACCGAAAGAGCAAGGAAGTTTGTATTCTGTTCATTGTTGTATTCATTGATGTATGAGTATGCATCCTCTCCAATCAATTCAACCACCTTCTGGCGTGAGATACTTGATATGTGATGCCCCTTTATGAAGCCGTACCTTTTTCCACCGACGTATGTCGTGCTATCGCAGGAAGTGCAGAATGAGCATTGTCGCAATAATTCAAGCTCAGTACACCCGAGCAAGTGAATGTCTATAGAAGGTTTCTTATTCTTGACGTACCTTGCCAACGAAGGTACTTGTTTTACTTTTCCAGCGAACCTTAGCTCTGGAACGGAGATTGCTATATAGTCGGAAAACTCAATCAGCCTATCGATTCCTTTTTTCCCATCCTCAAGATGGAACACATTAATGATTCTATTGTTCGGAAGGTCTTTTTTTATTCTCTCGCGAAATTCCCATGCCTTATCCACGCCGAGAACCTTCTGGCAGTCCACCTCTACGCATGTGACAGGACATCCGTGTGCAAGTGTGAACTCTACAAGGTTGTCATACCAACTATTAATGAGGCTCTCATCTTTCTTTCCGCTTCGGCTTCCAAACATCAGTGTAAACAGTCCTGAATCCTGTATCACATGCTTCATTTTCTTACAAATATTTCGTGGAATATCCCTTGCAGGGTCGTTCATCCAGCGCAGCGGCATAATCGGGGACTTCCCAGAACTAAACACCTTCCTCTCCACAAATGGAAAACAGGTGTACAAACCGTAACGCACGCCAAGACGCTCCACGGCGAGAAATTGGTTTTGCCCTTCGCAGGCTGCGAAGTGCACTTTGATATTATCTGGTAAGTGCAGCTCCTCCATAGTTATCTTCCAATACTTCGCAGTAATCCATATTTTTGAACCTTTCGAGCAAATACTGTGCTATCGCCTCACAAGAGAGTGAGCCGAATTGGCACGGCTCGCCAAACTCATTTTGCAGAACGTCCTTTATTTCTCTCTGCATTGTTATTATCTCCACCTCTCTGTCGTTATGTGATACTTCAAAACGACATCTAATCACAAACACATGACGGTGTTGAAACGAGAGGTACGAACATGCAGACGGTGCGCATGGGTAAAGATGAAATCCTTCTATCTCATTATAAGTAATGATCTCCCTTTTCATGTCATTTGATTTTTACACCTTTGTAATCTGTGAGTGTCAAAGCAATTTCTTTCCGTATATCTTCCTCTTTATCTTTTAAAGTGTCAGGCAAAACAACCTGTATCACGCAGTCCTTGTCTTTTCTTTGGGTCTCCTCATCAAAGAAGGTATCCAGGTCTATAGATTCTCCACCAAAGCGCATTTCTACTCCCCAACCTTTCAGTTCGTTCTCGTCCCATTCATTTGCGAGTATATCCCAGTCGTCCTGTCCGAACTCGTTATTGTCCTTAATGGCGTACTCACGCAATTTCTCTACAGGAGTGTCCGCTGGTAACACCTTGCACGGGACTTCCTTATATCCGAGGTCGATACAGGCTCGCAGCCGCATGTTGCCGCCTATGACTACATATTTCTTTTCATGTTCAACAACGATAAGCTCGCGAAGTTCGAGCATCTCTGGCGCGTCAACTATAGACTGTTTCAACGCTTCGTATCTTGCGTCGCGAATGAAGCGAGGGTTTTGCGGCAATCCTTCTATCTGCCCCTTGTTGACTTCAAGGAGCTTTACAGGTATGTTCTTTTGCTCTTTCATGATATTATTTTGCCGCAAAGATATAAAAAAGTGCGTACATAATACGCACTTTTGAACAAAAAAAAGAGAAACAAATCTTAATACGGCAGTTCGTCACCATCCGCCACTACCTCTGGGGCATTGTCAAGTGCCTTATTGGCAGGTTGTTGCACTGGCTTCATGCCGCCGAGCAAGGGGATGTTTTTTTTCTGCTCGTCGGTCATTTTTTCAAAGACACCCTTTGGAAACGACTGTCTCACAACATGTGTGTCGTCAAACTTCTGCCTGTCCTCCGCCAGTTCACTTACACGGAGGTCAATGTATATGCCCTTTTGACCCACGAATACGCCGTCAGCGTCTGTAGGGATGCAGATACACTGCTTCATTGATGTCTTGCCTTTGATGTTACAGGCGAATGCCCCTGCAATCTTTGAAATGTCTAACTTTACTGTGTAATTCATAGCTGTATTTTTAAGGTTATTTGGATAAAATCTTTATTTTGCTGCGATTAAATATAAAATCAATATAACTTATCATTTTTGAAAATATCGTCGTTTAGAAACGTTATTTTACAGTTACTGGAATTTTTGCCATCACCGTGTCCACCACCTTGTCAACGAGCGTCTTGACCCATTCTGGCTTGACCGTCTCGCTGACGGGCTTCCACGCCTCCATGCGGTAGGCTGTCGGCACGTAGTCGATGAGCCTCATTGCGTGCTGCAGGGCTGGCGACTTCCTCTTCGAGCGCAGGACGTTCTCGAGGGTGTTGTTCGCCGCGTAGATGAACACGTACGCCATGGTCGCGTACACGAACGGCTTCTGCACGTCGTAGCGGAAGGTCTGCGTGATGTTGGCGAGGAACTCCTCGTGCACCTTCTGCAGGTCGTCCTCTATGCTGTCGGCGTTGTCGGCAATCACTGCAAGGAATGCGTCGTAGTCCTCCTGCTTCCGTCCGCTGTTGAGCATCTTGTTCTTGATACCGCGGCACACGGAGGCGAGGCAGTCCTGCACCTGCAGACGCTCGTAGCGGCGTTTGTGCGTGCGTATGTAGGGGTCGCAGGAGAACATAGTCCACTCGTCCTGCGCAAGCTGTATGAAGGTCATGGCAAGCTCGGCTGCCACGCTCCTCCCGTCCATTCTGTATGTCACCTTCACTTCTCCCATGGCTCTACATCTTTATACGTTGCGCACTTGACAGTTTCTTTCCGCACCGCTTGCACTTGCGGTACTCGACAGGTATGTAGTTGCGCCATGCCGCACCCTTCATTCCCTGCGTGGTGTTTGACGTTCTCTTGTGCTTCATTCCAGTGGCGCGCGGGCGCAGTTCTCGCACCCACACCTCCCTGTGTCCGAACAGCCTGCATAGCAGGGCTTTCAGACGCTTGATAAACTTGCGTGTCTTTCTTCTCATCTTGATTGGTTTTAATCGGTTAATGGTCTTTCGTTTCATAGCAGTTCAAGTTGTTCTTTGATTTTCTTTGCTCTCCTCTTGCGCTCCGTCTGGAGGTTTGGGCATCGTTCGCCGTAGAGTGTGAACGCCTTGCAGATAGTCACGGTGCGCTCATTGATAGGCTCGTTACAATATGCTCGTGTGTCAATATCTCGCTGTATTGCGCAGCGGTATTTCGTGTAATCTTCTGTCTTTTCATTGTAGTGGCTCGCCTTGACACATCGGTCACAGTTATGCTCGTTCCACACCATAAACTCCGTGCCGTTGCTGAATGGGTCTTTGTCTATCTTTTTCATGCCTGCTGTGTTACTGGTTTCTCTGTTGTTCTCCACTGTTGCCTTGCAAGTGTTCTGTCAACCTTCTCGCACATGATTTTACGAAGCTCATCATCTGTTATCCCGAACAGCTCCCTAAACTGCGAGAGCACGACAAGAACATCAGCCATCTCCTCCGTAATTGCCGCCTTCTGCACACCTTTGTGCAGGAAGCGCAGAGTTGCCTCTTGGAACTCGTACACCTCCTCCGACAGCTTCTTAAGCTGGTGGAATGCACCGAACTTGGTCATTATAGTGAGCAAGTCCACCTTTCTCGGCTGCTCCTCAATCTTTTCCAAAGCCAATAATGCACCTTCTTGTGCGCCACATTGGTACTCAAGGCTTCCGATAATATTGTCTGCTATTTCTTTTGCTATTTCATGCTTTGTATTTTTCATTGTTACTCCTCCTCTGATATAATTTCTGTGTTATAGATTGCCGACAGACCCATTGGATGACCGTAAGCCATATAAGCTTCCTGCTCCATCTCCATTGCATCCACATCATCCCATGTCAATGCGATATATGAATGTGTCTGGTCTGAATAATACGGGTCAATCGACGTATATTTTACTATTCTTTTCGGCATAATTCCTTTTCCTCCTGATTACTACTTTAATTGTTTAAAAAGAAAGATTTAACTCTCAATATAGTATTGACATATAACCAATTAAATCTCAACTCCCACCTGAATTTGATTCTTTTTAATACTTGTTTAATATCGTCAAGCAAATCTTCTCTGTAAAATTTCCGAGACCATTTGTCAAGTTTGACACTACTCACGGCATATTTAAAAGCCGCTTTGAAAGTCCCAAAACTTGTATTTTCATACATCAGTTCCCCTTTGGTTGTCACATTCGGCCAACCTATTTCCTTGCAAAACTCCTTTCTGATACGTCCAAAATCATAGATATACACAGGAATTGTAAATTCCGAGAAATCATCGTCTTTAGTAACAATTCGTTTAAGTTTTTCAGGGTCTGCGTCAAACTCTTGCATATATCGTTTCAAGTTCTCATTAACTCTTCCATCATCTCGCTTAATTATTGCACCGTCCATGCCGATAACAATTATGTCATGTATATATGGAGAACCAATACAAATAACCTTTCCACCATACTTTTTCTCATTGCAAACTGCAACAATGTGTTCAATTTTGTATTCTCTTTGTAATGCTAAAAAGCCCATAATTTATTGTTTTAAAAATTTATAATTCCTTAGTGCGCATCTTTATTTTTCTTTATAATAAACATAAAGAGCATCCATATAGTTGTTTCTGCCTGTGTAATAGTAAGGGTAATACAAGAATTTTTTCCCTTCCATCCACCTTTCACCCCACCTTTCTTTCAATAGACGAATAGCCATTGCTTTTGGCTTTTCATGGTGAAAGAGGCCATAGTTAAATTCCTGGATACAGTCCTTCCAACCAGCCATATGCACAGTTGGGTTGACGGTATCATTGCACCAGCCTTTGCCACCTCCGTCACGCACTTCATATATGACGGGTTTTTCTTTCACTTTGAAAGTCCAGTAACTACAAATGTCAAGTTCTTTTTCTTTATTAGTCATTTTGTACTACTTTTAACTCTATTATTTTTTCACTTATCTTATTGTATATCTCTGTAAGAGTAAGTTGTTTGTATGTGAGTTCATTTAAAAACTCCAAAAATTCATTATCTTTTGTTTTTGCCATCATTAAAGCAGCTTTTTCGCAATCAGGAGTACTATTAACTTCTTGATACCCATATATTCTTTGCCATCTGCCAGTAAAACCTGCAATTCGTTTGGCTTCATACTCATTGTGTGTCATATTTTATTCCTCCTTATTTTTAACAGGATTACCCCAATTATCTATTTCTTGCCAAACTTGCCTCAAATATGAAGCTTTAAAATTATCTATTGGTATTATTTCAGAAGTATAGGGGTATCTTTTTTTGCCGTCTAAAATATCTACAACATGATGTTTACCGTTTCCATCATCATTATAAAATTTTCCAACACTCAACTTAATGTTCGGTGATTTTCTTTTCTTAATATAGAAAACAACTTCACTATCTTCAAGAGGCCATTTAGTATTAAAGCCATCTATTTTCCAGATTTCGTATGCCATTTTATTTATTTTTTAGATTATTATACAACTCTATCATTTGTTCAACCATAATATGTTCTGGATTGTCTTTTGTAAGTACACCATCTTTTATTAACTTCGATATAAGTATAAAGCATGATTTTGCTTGTTCGTCTTTCCACTCTGCCATCTCCATTGCCACCGAATAAGCAATGCATTCATCCTTGGTTGGAAAAACAGTGCTTACTCCATATTTTTCGCTTATTTTTTCCGCCATTTCTTTGTTTTTCATTGCTATTCCTCCATTATTTCATCAATTAAGCGCAAAACCCAACTCAGCGTAACTTCCCTTGTTGTAGGCCTATAATCCTTGCTATCTCTGCTTTCAATTATATTTGCTTTAATTTTGTCAATCATACTTTTGAATTGTTCATCCTTCCATTCTGCCATTATTAATAACATTTTAAGCGTATCACAAATTTCTTTTTTTGTGTAGCAATTATAGTTTTCACAACCGCTACAACAAATTTTCCTTGCCTTTTCTTCGTTTGTCTTTTCCATAGATTCTAGCATTTATTGTTTCAATTTTAAGTCTCTATTTTCTGCCATCACTCCACTTATTTTTTGGACAAAATTAGAAATTGCTTCGAAATCGCCGCCGTATGCAACAAACTGATTTAAAGGAGACAGGATTCTCATAATTTCTTTTGCACCAACATTTTCTAGTATCCTCATGAAGTTACGTTCAAATGATTCAAGTTCTTTCTTTGTGTGATTAATTATAATAGTATTCCTATATTCTTCATCAATGCAATATTTCCAGACATTAGAGTTTTTAATGTCATTAATTAAACTCTTGCCATTAATGTATTCTTCTAATTCATCGTTGTTTTTGAATGTTCTTCGCAAAGATTCAACATCTTCTAACGCCCAGTAATCACCATCACAGCATATATACACACAACAACTAATATCTCCTAAAGTATAAGTTGAGATATAAGAATTAATTCTGCATTTAGTAACTTTAAGCTTACTAACCTCAAGCGTAAAAGTGGGATGATTGTTGTAACTGCTAAAATCATCAGTGATTTCACTAAAAATATTTCTTATTTTTGCTTCTAATAGTTGTTCTAATTCTTTCTCTTCCATATTTTATTCCTCCAAAATTTCAATGTCTATATCACAGGGGTCAATCCCCATTAAATCTGAGATTTCTCTTTCGATTACTTCGTTTGCCCAAATACCTGCATCATCATAATTATCTGTAATTGTATCAATTTTAACTATAATATGTTTCATGATTATTTCTCCATTGCTTCTTTAAATTTTTTTATAAATCCTTGTTTATCAAAACTGTAATCGTTATCACCATAATAGTTTATATAATTTCCTACTTTCTCGGATATTATCTTACAAGCTTTTTCAATAGCAAATTCAAGACCTTTTTCAAATGCAAGTTGTTCAGCATATTGTGTCATTTCAAGTTGAAAGAAAGGACCTTTTTTAGATAATTCTTTCTGACATTTAAACGTTGCTTCTTCTTGTGTCATTTTAAATTATATTTAAAGTTGTTGTACATATTACATAAAATGTATATTCCGATAAGGAACACCGCCATAGTGCTAATCGCCGTTATTACTTCGTTTGTCATAATAAATCTCTTTTATATGTTCAATAAATTTATATCTTTGTTCAAATGTAAATACACCATAACAAATTTCAGCATAATCCAAGATTTCTTGAAACTTTTGGTCTTTCCATTCCGCCATCTCAAGAGCGGATTTCATGCATTCTTCATCACTAAATACAAATTCATTGTTTTTTAAACCACCTTCAAATGTGTTATGATGGTATTGTCTTGCATGTTTTTTACCAATTTCATTGGCTTTTTCTTCGTTTTTTGTCATAATTATAGTTTTAAATTAAATTTTCAAGACAATACTTTATTGCCGCTTCACAAGCATCTTCATAAGTGTTCCAGTTATGCACTTTGGCATTAAGAACCCAAGTAGATGTTTTAGGATTGAATAATTTTACACGATATTGGAACTTATCTTCGTTGATGTTTTCCTGTAACCCAACTTCAATGTGGATATTATGCACTTCTCTCAGCCACTTCATTGTCATTTGAATCGTCGGAGCTGAATAAACTCCGCCGGAAATATATTTTGGAATAGGCATGGAATTATTAAAGCTATTATTTACTTGGGTAGTTTCATCATAATAAAATAAGTCCAATGCACCCATCTTACGCTTTTCATTTGGAAAACATAACGATGAGGGTAGAAAATCGTAATACACGAATATTGTTGATTCGTCAAAACCTTTTTCTTTTAAAAGTTTTGCTACTTCAAAACTTACGTAATCTTCTGTAATCATATCTATTCCTCCATCGCTTTTTTAAATGCTTCAATAAAATCTGCTGTCGGAAATCCCAATTTATCTCCGCACTCATAAACACGATGATATATGTTTTCCTCCAGCCACTTACAGGCTTTTTCAATCAGTTGCTGTTTTTGTTCGTCTGCCCATCCTTCCCAATGTTTGCGAATAATACGTCGTTGTTCTTTCAATTGCTGGTCTTTCCACTTTGCCATATCCATAGCAGACAAGTAACATTCCAAAGAAGAACATTCTACTTTGAATCTCTTATTTTTTTCACAAATTTCTTGTGATTTTTCTTCGTTTGTCATTTGTTTCCTATTATCTTGTTGTAATTTCTATTGCGGATATCAACGTATTCTGACGCTGAAAGCTCACCACGCATGAATTTTTGCCGTGCTTCTTCGATTTCTCTCAACAGTTTCTCAATTTCATTCATCTGTTCCTCCTTTCGTCAAGCCCCACGCCGATTATCACCAGCGCAAAGGCGATTGCTAACAATAGTGTCATTTCCTCCTCCTTATCTCCACGTCCAGCTCTTCAAGAGTCACGTGGACTGGTATGCAGTAGTCAACCTCGCTGTCCTCTTCGAGGATGCGGTGAGCGAACTTGAGAACATCGTCGTATTTGTCGGTAAAGCAGTAGTGTGTCTTGCTGCCTCCGCTCTTCAAGATTGCTTTAAGCCAATACATCTGTTTCATAATCTTGTTGTTTATTTGTTGTTTTCATATTCTTCTGGTAGTTCGTAACTCGTGGCGTACACGCTGTCGAGAGCACGCATTCCCTGTTCCCATTCTCTCTCGCTGATCTGTTTGCTGTATTCTTCCATAGTTCTATTTGTTAATATCTGTTAAGAAGTTCGTTATTTCTGTTAATTTCTGTTTTCTGTCGATTATTTCCTTCAGTTCAGCCCTCGTTACAAGTCTGACTTTATAAGGCACTTCGGAGCAAGGCTCTCCTTCAGAGCCGCCTGCCTTCGTCGTGAGATTGTTCAACCACTCTGGGTGTTCGCTGTAGAACTTAACCACCTCCTTCTCCTTCGCATACGGCGGGAACAGGTTGATTGTGTCGCAAATGTAAGTCCAACGTGCCATATCGACCACGAGGAACACGGGTCTGCAGAAGTAATCTATCTTCAGGAACCGTATCAGTTTCACTTCAGTGTTCATAATTCTTTGATTTTAATTGGTTTGTATTTATTTTTTCAATGTCGCATTTCCACTTCTTCATCTTCAGCAGCCCCGTTACTGGGCATATCATGCAGAAGTATTCCTTCGTCTGTATTGTGCGGTATTTTAGGCTCTCTCGAGCGTCTTTGCACTCTCCGCATGTTTTTACCTTTTCCTGTATCTTTCGTCGCGCTTTCATTGTGATTTTTTAATACGGCAGTCCAAACTTGACATCTTCTCCATAGTGATAATCATCTTCAAACGTGCTCAACTGTTTTATCTCACCACCTATTCCAGCCTCTCGCTGCCATCCGTAGTGCAGGCACTCGCCGCGTGAATTTTTCAACCTTCGGCTTTCTATTTCGTAGTAAAGTCCTGCAGTAATATCCATAGCCCCGAACAGTCGGTTTTTGCAAATCTCTACAACGTTGTCGTAGTCGGCAAGTGCTGCGGCTCTAGCCTGTGGATAGAACTCTGTTGCCCTTCGGTTGAAGTCGTCATTGACGCGATGAATGATGAATACATTATCTGAACCATTGGTAAGGTCTGCCGTACCACTGATAGACTCCTTACGCAAGAAGCCAGCCTCCTTGCGCGGGTGTGCCACCACAATAATATGAACCTTATTACGCTTTGCGAGTTCAACGACCTTTTGAATAAAGCTCTTCTGTTGGTCGTTCCTGTCGCCGAGTGCACCCGTTATATCCATTGACATCAAGTTGTCGAGCACTATCAGACGTACATCCTTCTGCGGGCAAAGTGTTTCAATATCGGTTAAAATCTGCTCATAGCGGTTCCCATAGTTATTGTTATATATAAACACCTTGTCATCAAGCCAACGCTCTATAAGCGGCTTAATTTGCGGCTTAACGCGATAAAATCCATTAATATCGTCTATCCATTCACGCCCAGCGGCTGGAAGCATTATCCACTGTTTTACGAGTTCCGCTGGAAGCTCACCGCTGAATATCATCGACTTATAACAGGTCTGCGCTGCATTAAGTACAAGGTTGTTTATCCATGTTGACTTCCCGCTTCCGTTTGTTCCGCTTATAAGGCTAACCTGTCCAAGCACCAGCCCTTTAATTCTTCTGTCAATCTCATCTATCCCTGTCGGGATAGCCTCTATCTTTGTAAGGTCGAGATCTCCAATACCAGCGAATGAAAGTAACTTATTGCCGCGTTCCTCACTCTCCTCAATCACTACAACCTTCTGCGGAGTGTACAGCTCTGGGTTGTTGAAACGCTTGCGGTAGATATGCCTGTCGTATTCGTTTCTCGTATATGCGTCTGGTTCAAAGTGCATACGGAAGTCCTTAAACGTGTACTGGCTGCAGCTGTTGTGGAAGCACTTGAAGACGAGCGCACCGTTGGGAAGTTGGAGAATGCCGCTGTTCTTGTGACTGTGGTCGAATGGGCATTCCTTGAATATTATCTTGCGGATTCCGTTCACAACGTTGTCGTTTGTCACTCCAATGCCGTGCTTGGATATGAACTCGTCAATATCAAACTGCTGTCCGCTGCTCTGCTGGTGGTAAGAACGCGTTTCCTTATCGTTAGGGTAGAGGTCTGCAACCTTAACAAAGTAATCTTTTGCGTTTACCTTCACTTCCTCTGGCACTTTCAGTATCTTACTCTCTCTCTGCGGACGTTCCGCTGTGTCACTACCCTTTCGGCTGAATGTTCCATAGAGCTTGCAGACACGTGCAGCATTGAATGTCGTTGTATCAATCTTGACTTTATCTGTTGAAAAGAACATATCCAACACCATCAGGAAGCGTTTCATAATATCCGCATTGTCGGCATTGTTCGCCATATTCTGTTTGAGAAGTATGTGATAGCCATTAGCACTGTCGCAGATAATAGGTGTCACCATTCCGTTGTTACGAAGGTATTCCCAAACATTACGCACTACTTCCTTTGCCTGTTCTTTCTCCTCTTCCGTTGAGTTCGTGTCGCTGGGTTTCTGAACGTCAATGTCAATCATACACCATTTGCGAGTTATGACATCATTGTCGGTTGTGGTTGACGGAGATTGCACAAAATGGTCATGCTGCACCTTGGAATAACACGCGGCGTTGATAGTATTAAGCGTAAAGTACACGTTGCAGTCGTCAAACTGTCTCACCTCTTTAAGAAGCGTTTCAATATCAGTGAAATATCCCGACCACGTTCCTCTTTTGCGATTGCCAATCACACGTATTTCTACGAGTTCCTTGCCATCCTTGAACACATCGTACCAACGTCTTATTGTATTCTCATTCATATCTCACCCCCATATTCGTCGAACCTGTTATTGTTCGTCGCGCCGCTGTCTAACAGCATCCGCAACTTTCCGTTGTTAGACCATATAGCAAGTGTGCGTCGGAGATGCATATCAAAGTCGCTGCGTGTGTTATGTGTGGCATTGAGCTGTGTCCACTGCTCGTAAACGTTCGCTATGATAGCAGGCCATTGTTGTGGCGATATTGCAAATGCAGTCATTACAGCCTGCGTGAGCATGTTCTCCGTATTGGCGTAATCGTCACGCGTGGAAGCCTCGTCGTAGTTTCCCTTCTGTACATAGGGAGGAACTTCATCTTCACACTTTTCTTCTGTAGTATTATTGCGTGTAATAATATTACTTGTTATATTATTATGAGTAATAATACTACCATTACCATTACCATTACCATTACCATTACCATTACCATTACCATTACCATTATAGCTTGATTTGCTTCGTTTGCTTGATTTGCTTGCATTTTTAGCATTTGCTTGATTTGCTTCGTTTGCTTGATTTGCTCTGCTAATCAAACCACCTTTGCGCCCTGCGATTCTCCGCTTCTCCCTAATGATTTCACGTTGTTCGTTATTGTCATCAAGCACTCTTTTGAACTGCTCCCAAAACCTCTTTTTATAGCCGCTCAAATGCTGCGGCTCCTTACGGTATAGACCGTAGTCTTTAATGGCGACGAGCCAAAATAACAAGTCTCCATCATCAAGACCCTGCAAGTCCTTATCGAATGTTTCGTAGAATATGAACGATTCGTATTTGTCTTTCATATCTTTTGAAGAAAAGCGTGGACTATAGGTTTCCAAAGCCAATAGCCGCTTCTTGCCGCTTTCGCCGTCACAAAGACCATATCCACGCTTCTTTGTTGTCATTTTTAATCGTGCTATTATTTAGGTGTTTTATTGCTATTTGATTAATAGCCTGCGTGCGCCTTGCGAAGGTAGACAAAATTCATCGTAGAGGTTGGGGTACTTTTCCTTGAAGATTCTTGCGTCGAACTTCAAGGAAGGCTTCGGAGCTTTCCATGTTGCAATAGGCGTGCCCATGTAGGTCAGTGCCTCTGCGTCACCAAAAGCGAGTTTCAGGCGTTCTTCGCATTCGTCCTTCTTTGCCTCCAAATCCTTGATTTGTTCCCTATAGCTCACAAGTTCGCAGTAATTATTGTAGATATCTTGTGATACCTCCACCTGCTTCCCTTCTGTATGTGTCGGGTACTTTTCCACAACATCTTGAACTGATGTGAGCGCAGGCTCGTGGTTTTCTTTCACATTGTAGTTCCAGAATCTATCTACCGCTTCCGTCAGATATTTGAAGAAAGTATCATCGAGCTCGATATCCTTATACCCAAACTCGCGACCAGCTGTTAACCATGCAATACTGCCGTGCCGCATACCAGCGACCCCGAGTTGATATTGCACTTGGCAGAACCAGTGCATAGGAATGGCTTCAGCGTCAATGGAACGCTGTGTTGTCTTACATTCAAGAATACCTTTCTCCTTTGAGCCCTCCTTTATCCAGAAGGTACGGTCTGGACTTACCTGCATCCACGGTCTTTTCTCGTCCTGTATCAGCCAGTCCCCAGCACTTGACTTAATGACCACCTTACCTGTTTCATCTTGCCAGAACTGTGACACGGCATCTTCGAGGTAGTGACCTGCTTTCATAAAGAAGTTCTCCTCGGTGTTCGTTTCTTTTCCTGTTTTGTTCAGCCATAGCTGGTAGGCGGACTGAAACGGGTTGAGTCCCAGTATTGAGGCGACCTCACTGCTCCCGATTCCGTTTTTGCGTATTGAGAGCCATTCTTCTCTTGTCTTTGGTTTTATGATATTCATGGTTATTTGTTGCGTTTATTTGATTTAAGGGTGTTTTTATTATAAAATGATGATTTATGTCACTCTTTGCCTTGAGTCGCTGAAATCGCTTCTTTTTGCGTTTCTTCGTTCTGTTTGGATTTACCCTCCGATGCAATGTCTGCTTGCTCTGATTCTTCAGTCACATCTTGGTATTCTATGTCTTCGACTTTCACTTGCCCGTGCTCGAAGTTGTCTGGTGTGAGTACTGTTTCGTCTGTTGCAATTGCCGTTTGTTGGTCGATGTTAAGTGGCATGTATTTTGCCAGCTGTTTCAATGCCTTTGCCTTTGCCATTGCGTCGTAGTCGGTCAGCCATGCGCCGCTCGGCTGTGCTTTCTGCATTGGAGAGCGCAGTCGCAGCCGCTCGATGTCGCTTGCAGAAAGGACGACGAAATTATAGCCTCCATCTTTGAAGTGGCAAACGGCGTAAACGTGTGTCATTTTTTTCTTGCTGTCAAAGTTTGGCACGTGGTGCAGTTTGGGATCAAGACCCATCTCTACGCTGAAATCGTCACCTTCTCTGACAACCTCTGCATAGACCATTTTGATTTTGCCGCTTCTTCTGGCAAGCTCAATCATCCCCTTATAACCTATCTGGAACTGGACGCTGTTACCGTAGGGGACGAAGTAACAGTAGCCGAGTGCGTCAACTGGAGGGAAGCCAAGGATTGAAGCTTGCATTACGCTTCCAAGCAGCGAGGCTGGCGAGCACTTTGCAATCTTCGGGTCTCTGGCAATGGTCGTGGCCGCCATGCTGATGACGCGCTCTGGCGTGAGATGCTTGGGGAGAACCATAGCCACCCTGTCGCGCATTCCCATGAGGTACTGTGATATTTCATTCTGTGTCAAGCCGAGCATGTTTCCGCTCGATTTGATTCGCTGTGCGACGCTCATCTTCGCGTCACTCTTTTGCTGTGCTGCCATTGCGGCTGCGACGGCTTCTGTTGCTGTTGTTTTAGTCATGATTTTTGATTTTGTGGTTAAACATGTATTTTGTCGCTAATGCGTTTATCTCTTCTTTGGTATTCACTTTGTTGCGGAGCATCCAGTCGAGAACTTCTTCCCTTTTGAAGTAGAGCCGTTTGCCGCTCTTGTAGTGTGGTATTGTACGCTCTCTTGTCTTTTTGTAAAGCTCATCGCTTTTGTAGCCTGTAAGGAACATGGTTTCCTCGAAGTTCAGCACTTCCTTATTGTTGACAATAAGTATCCTCGCGAGGTCGGCTATGAGACTGCTTGCCGTGACTTCGTGTCCAGTGCGCTGTTCCGTGACAACTTTATATTCGGAGTTCATTATAACGTACATTCAAGTTCTGTCACTAACATGTCAAGCAGAAGGATGCTGTCGCTTTTTTGCTCGCACATTTTTTTGCTTCTGTATAACTGTTCCTCGTAGTCGAGTGCCTTGTAGTGTTCGTAGGAACAGTTGCTTTCGCTGACTACCAACATGAGCAGGCAGAAAGCTGCAAATGCGAATGCGAACGTTGCAAGCCGTCTCAACGACTTGATTTTCTTATTAAGCTTCTTTATTTTGTCTGGACTGTACATTGTTGCTGTTGTTTTGTGGTTAAAAGGGGCTGGCTGTCACCAGCCCCAAAGTATGGAAAAAGATTAGATGATGAACTTCTTGCAATAGTCCATCATGGCTACATTTTGCGGAAGAATATTCGGTATTTCCATGCGGTCAGCCTTGTACATTTCTGTTGCAGCGTTGTAAATGTCCCAAAGACTAACAGTGTCGTTTTGTTCCACGCTTTTAATCATTAGTGCTTCGGTAAATTTGTTCAGCTGCGTGTTATTCATCGGATAGTCACCCTGTTTACGAATACGCAAGTCGCCAGTATCGTGGGCGATACGAATACATTGTAACTCGCCTATCATCTGTAATATCTGTGCAGGAGGAATGATTTGACTTTTCATTTTCTCGTACTGCCGTCTCTCTGGAATGACCTTTCTTTCAATGTTTTGCGCCCATATCTTTATGGTGTTGAACATATCTTCAATAGACATCTTGTTGTTACCATAGTTTGACAGCACCTCACTTGCTCCGAGAATGCACTGGTTGTGGCAAATCTTCACCATACTGCCGAAAGCAATTTGTATGCCGTTCTGATGGAATGCGATTGCCATATTAGTTGTGTATTCGTCGTCATCGAAATCAGTTATTCTGATATTTGAAAATACTCTGCGTAAGACGTGTGCTTCGATTGCATTCTTGCCTAACTCTGCTTCAACCTGCGGTAGAATTACCACACCAGCCTGATTGCGATCTTTATTCTGCGCAGCGAAGATTTCGTCAATCTGCATCTTGAGACCGTTGTCAAGAAGGATGTTGGCAACATTGTCTATCAACTCATAATGGTAGATTCCTTTTAAAGGTCTTCCACACACATCATTTTCGCGATGTGTTCTTTTCAAATCATCTAAAGATAAGGTTTGCACCTTGTTTTCAATAAAATCTAATGTGTTCATAATGCTATTGTTTTGGTTATTATTAAGTGGTTATTGTCTTTGTGCAATTCTTTTCTCAACCCGCTTGCGAATGGCGTAGAGAGTGCTTATTCCGTGAATGTGGAACTTTTTCATGACAGCCTCATTAATGGCCATCTTGTCGGAGCGTCCGTCAGCTGCCAGTCTCTCATATTCCTGATATACTGCCATGTCGTAAGCTTCTTTTTCTTTGCGGAAGGGTGTTTTTAATACCATTTTCTTTTATTTTTTTTGGTTTGTTTATTTTGTTTATTTTTGCACTTGTTATTGTTTTATTTAACAGCGCAAAAATAAACAAAATAGTCATACGATAGTACAAATTGGAATATTTTTTGTTTATTTTTCTTGTAATGTGTTGATAATCAACAAGAAAAATTTTAGTTATGGCAAAAAAAAGAATATATACGGACGAAGAATTAAAGGTAATAAACCATAGAATTGGAAAAATAAGGACAGAATTATGTAATGAGGACAATAAGTTGTTTGCTGAAATGCTTGATTTGACCCCTCAAGCGACATCGAACATCTGTAATCGCATGAAAAGTGTCGGCAATAAAACTATAGAGAGAATTCTTTCGGCCTTCCCTCAAGTCAACAAATCTTGGCTTTACACTGGAGAAGGTGATATGCTCGTAAGTGATACGAAAGTCGAACAGAATTCAAAGATAACATCTACCGAAAAACTTTTCTTGGAGCTTGACGCAAAGAACGATATGATAAACAAACTGTTGAACCAACAGGAACAATTCCTTAATATAATAAACAATTTGTCAATAGTCAATAAACAAAATTAAACAACATGGACTTCAAAGATTCAATTAAGCAACTATCTGAAAGGATAGGGAAGGTAAAAGAAAACATCCTTACGGAAGAGGCAACCAAAAACGCCTTCATCATGCCATTTATTCAAGCACTTGGATATGATGTCTTTGACCCTACAGAGGTCATTCCGGAACTTGACTGCGACCTCGTCAAGAAAAGAGGGGAGAAGATAGACTATGCCATACAGAAGGACGGCGAGACAATAATGCTTATCGAGTGCAAGCACTGGCAAAAGAACCTCAATCTTCACGAAACGCAATTGCAAAGATACTTCGTAGCCTCGAAGGCGAAGTTCGGCGTACTTACGAATGGTATAGAATATCGCTTCTACTCCGATTTGAACAAGCCGAATATCATGGACGATGTGCCCTTCCTGGTTGTTGATATGGATAATTTAAAAGACGAGCAGATAAACGCCTTGAAGCAGTTCCACAAATCATACTTCAATCTTGACACCATATTGAGTTCTGCAAGTCAGTTGAAGTACTTGTCAAGTTTGAAGTCACTGATACGAGATGAGTTCCAGAATCCGAGCGACGACCTTGTGAGATTGCTTGCAAGGAAAGTGTATGAGGGTGCTGTAACGCAAAAGGTGGTATTGCAATTCGCGGAACTCGTGAAAAAGTCGCTGCTCGACTATCTCAACGACGCTATCGCCGACAGACTTAACAAGGCTATGGCTACAACGGAGCAGAATCAGGAGAAACAAGACGATGGAAACGAGATAAAAGAACAGGAAGCTACTACAAATGAACCGAAGGTTATCACAACGGAAGAAGAGATAGAAGGTTACTATATTGTCAAAGGAATATTAAGGGATATTCTTCTTGCAAAACGTATAACATACAGAGACGCACAGTCGTATTTTTCCGTATTGGTTGACGACAATAACCGTAACGCGGTTTGCAGGCTCTACTTCAACAACGCCAACAAGCGAATAGGAATCATCGCCGAGGATAAGTCAGAAGAGCGATTTAACATCGAAAAACTTGATGACATATATTTATATGCCGATAAACTAAAAGAAGCAGCCAAACGCTTTATAAAGGGATAACAATATGCAAACACCAGAGATAATCACAAAGGTTCTTGACGAACTCGATATGAATGGGAAGGACTTTGCCGAAAGCATCGGGACAACCCCCACACAGATATACGACTTGCAGCGTGGACGTATAAAAAGGATATCGCCAAAGATAGCGGATAAGATACTTGCCGTCTATCCTCAGTTTAACAGGGCATGGCTGCTCGCTGGTACGGGAGACATGTTTGCAAACGGCGATGTGCATGAACCGAAGGACGACACGTCCATGCTTATTGAAACCGTCCATACGCTAACGGAGACAAATAGAAGACTTACGGAACAGCTCACTGAGCTGATAAAATATATCGACAAAGTTTAATCGGTGAAATTTCGATTCTAACACGTTTTTATTTTTCAAATGATATAATCATCATATTATAATATAAACCGTTTTAGAATAAAGATTTTGCAAAAATAAGAATATGATACAGACCAATGAAGATATAGTATTGCGTTTTTTTGAAGCAATTAACTTCCTCATACTCACAAAGAAAATGAGGGGTTTTGCGACCTTTCCAAGGCAATATGCGATAGACAGGAGGAACTTTGCCAAGCTGAAGGAGTCGCCTTCGAGCGGCATATTCAAGCCCGTATGGTTGTCGTATCTTGTTCAAGACTACAATATCTCTGCGATGTGGCTGCTCACGGGCGAAGGCTCGATGCTTCAAAAGGCTAAATCGTAGCCGTTCACCATAAGCCAGCTTTCCATGTCGGAAAGTATTCTCGACAGCCCTTCCTGCGTGTATGCACGTTCGTTGGCAATGGTAACAACGTGCGTTTGCGCATACATGTGCTCTGTAAAATGGAGTGAGACATGATTGGCAGTATCAGTCATCACCACCTTGTCTCCTGTGATTTCAAGCGTATATTTCATATCCTTGGTATTTTTGAGATTGCCTCCTGTTTTTTCTTGTCAACAATCCTTGCATATATCTGCGTACTTGCAAGATTGGCATGGCCGAGAAGTTTCGATACGGTGTAAATGTCCGTGTCGAGGTTAAGCATCATTATCGCGAACGAGTGCCTGCTGCTGTGAAATGTTATGGGCTTGTCTATGCCTGCATCCTTCGCCCACTTGCGCAATGCCTCTGTCAAATGTACGCTGTAGTTGAGACCGTGGAACACTTCAACATCCTTCGGCATTCTTTTTCCGAGGTATTCCTCTGCCTGCACGCATATATCGAGATACTCCTGCCCCCCTGTCTTCTTCTGCTTGAAGACAATCCTCGTGAAGTCACCAGCCTTGCCGACATTTCCCCATTTCAGCCGTTTCACGTCTATAAACCTCAACCCTGTAAAACACGCGAATAGAAAGGCTCTGCGCAGGACATCGTTTGTCATTCTCGTATGTATAAGCCTCCCTATCTCCTCAGTGGTGAGGTACACTTTTTCGTTTGTGTATGCCTTGTACTTCGACACTGACGATGAAGGGTTGCTGGCTATCACACCCTCTTTTACCGCCGTGTTAAGTGCGGCTGTAACCTTTGAAAGATAGATATTCTTCGTGTTATCGCTTAACGGCTTTTTCTGCTTGTTACACGCCTCAACTTTGTCGAGGTAATGCTTGAAGCCTGTGATGAAGTCCCTGTCAACCATTGAAACGGGAATGTCGCGTGGGTGGTATTGCCTTAGGTGGTTCAGGCAGGTGCTCCAAATTCTCGTGGTCTTGGTTTTCTTTTGACCGCACATCGTCATGACATATTCAAAGTAGTCGAAAAAATCAACATCTCCAGCACTGCTTCCTTTTTCAAATCCGTATATCCCGTTCCTGTATTCGACAAGCCTTTTTGAACGTATCGTCTCTGCGAGAAGTTTCGTTTGCCTGTTCTTATCCTTGTCCTCCCTGCTGTGCTCTGGAATAAGGTATAGGTGCAGATATTCGTACTTCCGTACTCCGTTGTAATAATAGTCAAGATAAAGCGATATGTTTCCGCTCGGCATTGTGCGCTCGCGCAGGCGCACAGGCTCAGTGTTTCTTCTCATTGCTATTGTTTAGGTTCGAGCAACAAAATAGCAACAAAAAAAGGTATAAAAAAACAATAACAAATAAAAGTTATCAACAAAAAAAGTGTGCTATAGACATGCGCAACACACGTAAATAACAGGAGAAAGAGGTTATTTTCGACAAATACTTGTCAGTATCCCAACTTCGTATCACAAAAATAACTATTTTTGCATAGTTTTATTGCCTATTTATATAAAATATAATCATAAATTTTTTCAGATGGAACAGAGAGATTTAATTGCTGTAAAACAACGATATGGAATCATTGGACATGATGTTACGTTGGATAGAGCGATTGATATAGCTGTTCAGGTGGCCAAAACCAACTTGACGGTGCTGATCACGGGGGAGAGTGGTGTTGGTAAGGAAAATTTCTCGAAAATCATTCACGATAACAGTCCGCGTAAACACGGTCGCTATATTGCTGTAAACTGCGGTGCCATACCTGAAGGAACCATCGATTCGGAACTTTTCGGTCACGAAAAGGGCGCTTTTACAGGTGCTGTCGATAGCCGCAAGGGTTATTTTGAAGAGGCCAATGGCGGTACCATCTTTTTGGATGAGGTGGCTGATTTGCCGTTGGCAACGCAGGTGCGCCTATTGCGTGTGCTCGAGAGCGGTGAGTTTATACGTGTGGGCTCATCCAGACCGCAAAAAACCGATGTCAGAGTGGTGGCCGCAACCAATGTCAACATTCCACATAGGATCAGTGAGGGCAAGTTTCGTGAGGATTTGTACTACCGCCTCAACACGGTGCCGATTCATGTGCCGTCCTTGCGCGATCGCAAAGATGATATCATATTGCTGTTCACCAAGTTCGCTTCCGATTTCTCAGAGCATTACCACATGCCTGCTATTGAGTTGACACCCGCCGCCCTCGAGGTGCTGAAAAATTATCCGTGGCCCGGAAATATCCGCCAACTGAAAAATGTGACAGAGCAGATGTCCATTATCGAGAGAAGAAGGATAATAGACGAGCAGACGGTGGCTTCCTACCTTCCCGATACCACACTGTCGGGTTTGCCTGTGCTGCTACGGGACCAACAGGATCAGGGAAAATCGGTCGGAACATTTGAAAGGGAATTGATATACAAGTATTTGTCCGAAATGAAGGATGAGGTGAAAGAGTTGAAAGAGATGGTGAACAAGATGGCGATGATGAATGACGACAAACTTCAAACACACATACATGATGAGGATATTCCAGTCAAGATAAGTCATGCCTATGCTTTGGCGGGTCCCAAGACAATAGCGATGACTACCAGCAAGAAAGAGATGGCGCTTATTGACGAGCCAGAGGTGGTGGATGACAGCTGCTCGCTGGTTGAAACCGAGAAGGAGTTGGTAAAGAAGGCGTTGATCAAACATAACAATAACCGGCGTAAAGCGGCCGAGGAATTGGGCATTTCGGAGCGCACACTTTATCGTAAAATCAACGACTTTGGATTGTAAGAGTATGAGAAAAATTGGCATTCTTTTCATCGGTTTGTCCTTGTTGCTGTCGGCATGCAAAATGACCGTCTCTTTGTCGGGCGGCAATGTGGATCCGCGCGCCAAGACCGTCAGCATTGCCACTTTCCCCAATAACTCCACACTGATTAACCCTACATTAAGTCAGGACTTTACGACAGCCTTGAAGAATATGGTGCAGAGCCAGACTCCGCTGACCATCGTTAATGGCGGTCGTGCCGACTATGTTATTGAAGGCGAAATTGTGAATTATACCGTTTCGCCCGTGGCTATTCAAGGTAACGATAAAGCCGCCATGAACCGCTTGACCATTACGGTTAATGTGCGTTTTACCGACACGTTTGATGACGAAAAGAGTTTCGAGCAGATGTTTTCACGCTATGCAGATTATGCAAGTACCGCCAGCTTCTCCTCCGTGGAGGGATCGTTGGTGACCACAATAAATGAGGCATTGACTGACGATATTTTTAATAAGGCATTCGTGAATTGGTGATTTGAAATTCATAGTTGATTGATATAAAGATACTTAAAACTAGAATATACTAAATAAAATACTATGGGTGACTTTTTTAATCCGTTTGTCATACCGTTCTGTTTAGGAACAGCGCTGCTGTTTATCATTTGTATATGGAAATACGTTAGCTGGATAAGGCAATTCGATCGTTTGCAGCGCACCATCGTGCGTAAGAATATTTTTACTTGGAAGTTCTTGGGTGCGATTTGGGAGATGCTGACAGAGTGTTTGTTTCATTTCCGTATCACACGTAAAAACAAGTTGTTAGGTTATATGCATCGCAGCATTGCCTTCGGTTGGTTTTTGTTGATTGTGGTGGGTGCGGTGGAAAGCCGTTTGGCGTTGGGTGGTGGTAAGCCATTCTGGGTGAGCATCTTTTTCCGCTTCTTTGAGCATAATCCCCATACGTTCGGGGCAGCCACATTCTTCACCAACTTGATGGACTTGCTGCTGCTCTATGTGTTGTCGGGCGTGCTGCTGGCCTATTCCAAGCGTATCTATTCCCGCATGTTCGGAATGAAGTCGCCGACCAAGCATGTCATTTTCGACAAGTTTGCACTGTCGGCATTATGGTGTA
>JAEEGL010997528.1_pt1 | contig 54141 bp, 58 predicted proteins | sample 9134231 | NCBI WGS metagenome assembly JAEEGL01 (sample SAMN16246548, study PRJNA631951) | gut metagenome | biome: gut microbiome; feature: rumen; material: fiber-attached | host: Bos | place: Iran: Karaj | collected 2018-10 | reverse complement strand
TAGCAAAGTGGGATATAGATTGATGAATGAGGCAATCTCCAGGCTTAAGGAATATCATACTATTTTTTTATGGGTGCTTGAAAAAAATGAGAGGGCGATTTCTTTTTATCGTAAATATGGTTTTGAATTTGATGGCTCCAAAAAGGAATGGAAGCTGGGCACTCCGGTTTCAATAGTTAGAATGATAATGAAAAAGGACGAAATTTCAAATTTGAAGAGATGAACGGTGAAGCATTATCCCGGAATACAATGTAAAACGGCAAATTTAAGTTTATGGAGGAAAAACAGATGACAAAAGATGAAATAATGAACCTGGTTGATCGCTCTTTATTTGCTACAATCGGCTATACAGACGAATCGGGCCGGCAGAATGTTCGCAGAGTATTTTGCACATGGCACAAAGGGTTAGGCAGACATCTGATCTCAACAAACACAAGCTCTGCTCATGTGCGAAGCCTTAGAAAGAATGGCAATGCCTGCCTGTATTTCTCGGATGATGCAGCATTTGAGGGGCTTTGCCTATTTGGAACATTTAAGGCGCATTTTGAGAAAGAATACAGAGAACTTCTTTGGCATGAAGGAGACGAAAAGTACTATCCAAAAGGGGTTGAAGATGAAGATTACTGTATTCTGGAGTTTATAGCCGAAGGCGGACGATATTATCGTTATGACGGAATAGGCGATATATCAGCATCAGAAATAGAGACATATGATGAGGGCAAGGAATATGAGGACCGATATGCGGTTGTCAGCGCAAATATGTAACAACCTCCGGTTTGGCGGGATGATGTGTTGATGCGTTAATCGAAATTGGAAGGGAGTACGATCTATTCATGAGGAAAAGAACAAAGCTTATTATCACCGGAGCGACTATTGGAGTCGTAGTTGCCGGTACTTTGATAGCAAAGCATTTTGTCAATGTAGATAAAGATGATCACGCAGTGCAGATCATTGGGGGTGCGGATGGTCCGACATCTGTGTTCCTGGCAGGGAAGGTGCCTGCTGACAGAAAGCAGGCAGAATATACATCCATATCAATGGAAGACGCAAAGGAAATATTTGCGACGCCGGGCAATTACGTCATTCTGGACGTTCGAAGGGCAGATGAGTATACCGAAGGTCATATTCCCGGTGCTATAAATGTAGCAAATGAAGATATCGGAGCAGAGCAGCCTGCGGAACTTCCGGATCTTGACCGGGTAATCTTTGTATATTGCAGAAGCGGACGAAGAAGCAAGGAGGCATCGGCAAAACTTGCAGCACTTGGTTATACGAACATATTTGAGATCGGCGGAATCCTTGATTGGGATGGAGAGATAGAGAAGTGATGTTTTTGGGGAGAATTCAATACGACTTCTCGGACAGCAGATCATTGCGCAGTGGACGGAGACTGGAACTGTATATAGAAACCGGAAGGGAAACATATTTGTATGAAATGGCTCTTTTTTGATCTCGGGGCAACATTGGTTGATGAAAGTGATGTTTATAAAAGCCGATGTGAATATGCGATACGACAGCTAAACATAGATCCGGCAGTGTTTATGAACAAGGTTTACGCAGAAGCCGAGATAAGTCCGACCCCTATCAGAACGGCAGCAAAAGCTTACGGAGTGGTTTTGCCGGAATGGAACAACAGCCTCGAAAAACTGTATAAAGGAGCTTTTGATATAATCTCATATCTCTATGGTAAATACAAACTTGGAATCATTGCAAACCAAGCATTGGGAACACAGGAAAGAATTGATAATTGGGGTATAGGAAAGTTCTTTGATGTTGTAATGGCTTCGGCAGAAGCAGGGTGCGCAAAGCCTGATCCGAAGATTTTTTCCATGGCACTTGCCAAGGCCGGATGTGATCCCGCAGATGCCATTATGATCGGAGATCGGCTGGATAATGATATTATCCCGGCAAAAAAACTGGGAATGAAAACTGTATGGGTGCGTCAGGGCTATGCCATTTATCAGAAAATAGATGACGAGAGTAAAAGACCGGATTTTATTGTTGACAGCATAGATGAGTTAAGGGAACTTGAGGAGAAATTCTTTGTAAATAATTGAATTAGGTGGGAAAGCAAATGAAAAGAAGAATAGAAAAAGAAGCAATGATTTCAGCCATTAATTCAAAATTTGAGGAATTAAAAACAGCTCTCGAAGGAGACGATCTTAAGATGATCCGGGAGTTGGCCCTGGATCTGCATGCAATGGTACATCCGGCGGAAATATCCGGAAGAGAAGAAAAGACTGTAGCGGATCTTGTTTTGGATTATATGATGATGGGTAACCAAAATGAATTTGTTCAAAGGGAAACCTGGGACACGGACTTGAAATATGCCGGTTCAAAAACAGTTCCGATATGCTGGCAGTTTTGGCATACATACAGAATAGAAGATCTGGTCAGCAATATACTTATGGATAACGGTAAACAGATATTCAATGATGACTGGCAGAGAAGAATCGGCTCTTCCATAACCGATACGGGAAATGCTTTGGAACCTGACGAGTTGGCTTCATGGGCAAAAGCGATCAATGTTGAAGAACTGCGAAATTATATGATCGAAGTTGGAAAGAATACTCGACGCATTTTATCATCATTGACTTTGGAACAGATTAAATCCATGGTTCCAGAAGAATGGGTAATGAGAATTCTGGAAGAAGGTGGTGTTACAACCGATTTCCGTTCTGTATGGCTTTTGGTTTTCTGGGGAAGATTAACGATCGGCGGCATGATCCTGACCCCGATGACATCTCACCATATGATGCATCTTCCGACGGTTGTGGATAGGATCATTAAAAAAGAAAGATGAAATTCCGATTTTTATGATCGGACCGGGAGTAAAATGAAAAAGAAAATATTAAGGATAAATCAGATGGAAGCAATTCTTGATACAGCTTTGCAGAAGATGGATGACCTTGAGCAGAGGATTGCGGATTATAAGGAATATCAGGCAAAGATTCGGGAACTGGAAGCTTATTATACAAGCCGGCAGTGGAAGGATGATTTTGCTATGGATGAAGAAGGTAAGTTCCCTGAAGATCTGAAGAGGGGTGTGCTTTCAGAGGACGGCATATACAATATGCTTGAAAGAAACAGGGAGATACTGAAGAAGCTGGACGGATTTGACAGTTGACCGGATGGCATCGATCATTGCGCGTCATCCTTTGATGAGCTTTTCGAAGTACTGTAGAAGTGGGCGGAAGGTTCCGTGTGGAGATAAAAAATGAGAAAAAGATTGATCATGCTCCGGGGAAACTCCGGGAGCGGAAAGACAACGGTAGCAAAGGGACTGCAGGAGCTTTTCGGACGTGGTACTATGGTCATTTCACAGGATATGATCAGAAGAGAAGTGCTTAAAGTAAGGGACGGAACAGATCCGCCGGCACTGCCTCTTATAAAGCAGATGCTTGAGTACGGAAGCGAAAACTGCGAAGTGGTCATATTGGAAGGGATATTTGTTGCGGATTGGTACCGGGAACTGTTTGAAAGGGCAATCGAATTGTATGGCTCTGACATATATGCGTACTATTTTGACATTCCTTTTGAAGAAACCGTTAAGCGGCATCAGACGAGATCCAAAGTAGCTGAGTTCGGCGCGGATGAGATGCGCGAGTGGTGGAAAGAAAAGGATTATTTGGACCTGATAAAAGAAACCGCCATCACTGAAGAAAAGAATAAGGATGAGATCATAAACGAGATCTATTTAAGAGTCTGCGACAGGACGGAGGAGTCATGATCAAAGGGATTCATCACGTTTCCATGAAATGCAATACTGAAGAGGAAATCAATAAAGTAAAAGAATTTTACATTTCTGTATTGGGCATGAAGATCGTTCGTGAATGGGCGGACGGATTTATGATCGATACCGGTAACGGATATATTGAGATATTCACTAATGCTGACGGAGAGCATCGTTTAGGCTCGATCCGCCATTTTGCACTGTTGACCGATGATGTGGATTCAATAGCTGAAAAGGTGAAAGACGCCGGATACGAATTGTTTGTAGAACCTATTGATAAGGTGATAAAGTCTTCTCCGGAATATCCTATAAGAATGGCATTTTGCTTTGGACCTTTGGGGGAACAGATAGAGTTTTTCTGTGAGAGGCAGAGAGATTGCAGCGATATCGTTTAGAAAGTGAGGAAACATCGTAAATAATATGGGAAGAGAATTGTTTATAAGGGATGCCGATCCGGAAGATGCCAAAAAACTGTTGGAGATTTATTCATATTATGTTCTGAATACCGCTGTTTCTTTTGAATATGAAGCTCCGACGGTTGCAGAATTTGAAAACAGGATCAAAACAACAAAAGAAAAATATCCGTATGTGGTGTGCTTGCTAAATGACAGGATCGTCGGTTATGCGTATGCGGGAGCATATAGTTCGAGAGAAGCTTATAACTGGACAGCAACAACATCGATCTATGTAGATAAGGATTATCGCAGACAGGGTATCGGATCACTTTTGTACAAGGAATTGGAAAAAAGGCTTAGAGAACAGGGCATAGTCAATCTGCTTGCAGGAGCCGCCTATATTGAAGAAGAGGATGAATATCTCACACATGACAGTTATAAGTTTCATATAAGATCGGGATATACAAAAGTGGCTCACATGAAGACTATAGGTAAGAAATTTGACAGATGGTACGATCTGTTATGGATGCAGAAAAAACTGCAGTAAGCATAGAGAAAATCTGTGTCCCACAAAGAAAAAGCAATGAAAGGGAGAAGGAATATATGACAGGATATATGGCAGAACTGCGAAAAATTGTCGGGCATAGAACGATCATTCAATGCGCAGCAAGCATAATTTGTATCGATGAACACGGACGTATTCTTTTGGGAAAGCGTAAAGACAATCACAAATGGGGCTATTCCGGCGGTTCTGTTGAGATTGATGAATATGTTGAGGATTGTGCAAAGAGAGAATTGTATGAAGAGATGGGGTTAACAGCGGATAAGATCGAGTTCTTTTTTGTCAATTCCGGACCCGAAGCTCATTATATTTACCCCAACGGAGATGAAGTCTCAAATTTTGAAATTGTATATATCTGTAAAAAATGGCATGGTGAACCGAAAGCAGTTGACGGTGAAATGGAAGAATTGAAATTCTTTTCTCCGGATGAAATTGACATCTTTGAGATATCTCCTCCTACACGTCGTGTGATGGCTGAGTTACTCGAAAGAATGAAAAAGAAGTTTTGAAATGAAGCGGGATTTGTGGAGGAAATATGAAAAAGTGGTATGACGAAGAATATGAATTTACGGTAGAAGTAACAGGCTTTTTGCATGGAGATCATACAGAAAGGTATTGCCGTAACGGTGAAGAGATCGGTGATGTTTATAAGTGCACCTATGGATGTCCGGTTAATGAGGACGGTTACGGGATCTGTTCAAAGACAATGATGATGTTGTATCCGTTGATGGAAGCTGTAAGAAGCGGTGGTGATCTTTGCAAAGTGGGCGGCGATGGGGAATACTCCAAAACGGTAGTGTGCCCGGATGGATGCGTGATCTTTAAACTGACTGCAAAACCTTTGGGAAATGAAAATTTCCATACAGGCGGTTTCTGGGAATATCCGGACGAAACACAGAAATAGCGATAAAACAAACCGGGCAGTATGTGGAGGAAAGCAAAATATGCAGTATGAGATAGTCGCATTACCAAAAGAACAGTGGAAAGGTACTGTTATCCCCATGACCACCAGGAGTGACAGTTATTATGATTTTGAAATAAAGCCATTGAACAGCGAAGGCTGCACAGTCTCCATTGTCAGAAAACCGGCAGAAAATGAGATCGTTCATACGCCGGAGGAATATGATTTTCCCGATTCACTGTATCAGGATCGCTGGGAAGGTGCAGAAGCATACGGTGTTGTGAGTGAGGCCGGTGAAATGATGGCTTGCATTGAAGTATGTCCCGAGGAATGGTCAAACAGGCTCATGGTCACGGAATTGTGGGTGAGTGATGAACTTCGAGGGAAAGGCATCGGAAAGATGTTGATGGATAAAGCGAAGGAAGTTGCCCGCTGCCAGAAAAGGCGTGTCATTACTTTGGAGACACAATCCTGCAATACAAATGCAATTGGATTCTATCTTCATCAAGGATTTGAACTGATCGGTTTTGATACTTGCTGCTATACAAACAATGATATCGGACGCAGAGAGGTCAGGATCAACCTTGGGTTCTTTTTTCACAGAGATGGGCGCAGAAGATAAAGGAGGTTATGATGGCGGAAACAATAAGGATAAACGAAGATACCTGGAGATTTGAAGATAACGGAGTGAGGTTTTTCCTGTTAACAGGGAAGGATAGAGCTGCACTCATTGATACCGGCATGAATGCTCCGGATGCGCGGAGGATGGCTGAAGAACTGACAGATCTTCCGATCATTCTGATCAATACGCATGCGGATCGCGATCATATCTCCGGAAACGGGGCTTTTGAAGAGTTATACATGAGTCCTAAAGAGGAGGATAATTACAGGAACAACGGAGGAAAGGGAACGATCATACCGGTAAAGGACGGAGACGTGATCGATCTCGGAGACAGACCGCTTCGGATCATAGATAACCCGGGACACACGCCGGGAAGTATAGCTGTTCTGGATGAGAGATACGGAGTGTTGATCGCCGGAGATTCCGTGCAGGACGGTAATATTTTCATGTTCGGTAAATACAGGAATCTGGATACATATATCGACAGCCTTAAGCGCCTTTCCGGATATGACGGACAGTACGATGAGATTTATGCGATGCACGGCACTGTTCCGGTAAAGCCGGAACTTATCCCGAAACTTATCGAGGGGGCAGAGCAGATACGAAGAGGATCGGCAGAGGGAAAGAAAGTCGATATGTTTGGGAATGATGTGATGCTTTATAAATTTCCGTACGCAGGATTTCTTTGCGAAGATTAAGGGGAGGAAACTGAAAATGAGAATAAGAAAATTTGCTGAATCGGATTATCAGGATTTATATGATACATTATCCGATCCCGAGGTGATGATATATATTGAACCGCCATACTCTGCAGAGCAGGTAAAGAAATTTCTTTTTGATTATGGAATATGTGATGATCCTTTTGTATATGCCGCAGAGAATGATGACGGAAAATATATCGGCTATGTCATTTATCATGATTATGACGATCAGAGCATGGAGATCGGATGGCTTTTAAAACGATCCGAATGGGGCAAAGGTTATGCAAAAGAACTGACTAGAATGATGATAGAGCGGGCAAAACGTGAAGGAAAGGCCGTGGTCATAGAGTGTGATCCCGAACAAAAGATAACTAAGCATATTGCAACGTCCTTTGGATTTGAATATCAAGGTGAAGAAGATGATTGCAGCGTCTATAGATTACAGCATATATGATGTAGTTACAGACAGGCCGGATATAACAGCGAGGACAAAACCGCGCTTATTCAGTGGAAGTAACAGATGAAAGGAAATTGAGATGGGAAACATTAAGATTGGGAGTTCTAATAATTCCGAAGAGGTAAAAGAACAATACCAAACATCAAAAGGTCTGGATACAAGGATATCTTTTCATGATAAATATTCAACCAACATGCAGGGGTATGGAAATTGGATAGTTTCAAATTATGAGATCGTTAAAGGAATGAAAGTACTGGAACTTGGATGCGGTACCGGAAGCATATGGATGGGACGCGATGATGTGCTGGATATGTTTGGCAAGCTGGTTCTGACAGATTTCTCTGAGGGCATGCTTAATACGGCCCATGAGAACATAGGTGATAAAGATAATACAGAGTATCGGGTGGCAGATATTCAGGATCTGCCGTTTGGGGACAATTCCTTTGATATGGTTATTGCCAATTCCATGCTCTATCATGTTCCGGATATCGAAAAAGGGATAAAAGAAGTCAGAAGAGTGCTAAGGGATGATGGAGTGTTCTATTGTGCAACACTCGGTGAGAATAACTTTGTAGAGCAGCTTGCGGAATGGTTCAGATTAAACGGCGAGAAATTCAATCCCAACCACAACTTTACAATGCAGAACGGAGAACAGATATTAAGAACTGCATTTTCGGATATAGAAGCAAGATTCTACAAGGACTCTCTGCATGTAACCGATATCGATGACCTTGTAGATTATTTAAGAAGTTTAGCATCATTAAAAGCATTAAATGATGTTCCTCTTGAAAGATTGAAAGAAATAATAGCGGAGCATTCGGTAAACGGTGTGGTAGATTTACCGAAGGAGTACGGAATGTTTATTGCGAAGGCTTAGAAACACGTGAAGACCTTCTATTGTCATGGCGGATATGATATTTCAGACAAAAATACATTGAACCCATCGTGGAATATGTCAGAAATTGGGATAAAAGATGAAAATAAGATCGGGGATTTTCTGAAACAGGGAGTATAAAACTATGGAAACGGTTGAAACAGAAAGACTGATAATGAGACGATTGATGCCGGAAGATTATCTTGCAATGGCAGCATGGGACATGGATGAGAGAGTATATGAGTATTTACTGGGTAATGCATGTAAGAGCCCCGAGGAACCTCTTGCATGGCTCCCGAAAAAGGATCCGAACTCAAAGACTAATATTTTAATGCTCGTAAAAGAAAAAGCGGATGATCATGCCGTGGGAATCTATGCGCTGAATCATGAAGTCGAAAGAGATGTTTGGACACTGTCATACGTGAACAGATACGACGATTGGGGCAAGGGATATACCGTAGAGGGTATGAAGGCACTGATGGATCATGCGGTCAAAGAATACGGAGCACATACTTTTGAGGCAGAGTGCGCAAAGGAAAATGCAGGCAGTGCGCGCGTTATGCAGAAGCTCGGTATGGTATATGATCACGATTCCTCATATTCCAAGAATGATGGCAGCAGAACTTTCGAATCTGTGGTCTATTTGCTTACCGTCGATAATTAAGAGGCGGGATCGGGGCAGACAGATGTCCCATATCCGGCCGGTTCCGATGCGGCAGATCAATATTCGCGTTTTTTTGACTTACGTAAAACTGCAAAATATATCAATGCGCCGATCGCAAATCCGGTGGTATTAAGGATGAAGTCATCTATATCCGAACAACGGTCGAAAAACGGCAGCTGCGATATTTCAATGAGTATTGGAAAAGCAGCTCCGGCAAGTAAGGTCTTTGGGAAATTATTTAATTTTTTAAAGCAGACGGGCCAAATAATCCCTACCGGGATGAACATGGCAATGTTCCCGAAAATGTTTACTTGCCATCCGTCGTATCTTTCCCAAACAAATGTAAAAGGTCTTATATTCGTCCATAAAGGAAAAATCCTGTTTTTGTCAAAAGGAAGAGTTCCTATGTGGCCGTCCACATGATGAAGCGGAAAATAAACCATTCTGCTTATAACAACAATGCATACATAAACCATGAGAAGTTTAAGTTCATGCTTTATGGTGCATTTTTTATTAACGATACAGGCAATGATCCTGGATATTATCCAGGCTATGGTTATAAAGCAGATCATGTGCCAATATTTTATCGTGATCATTTCTGTTTCCCTCCTAAATTCTAAGATGTTACATATGTAATCCCACATAGCCGCATTTTTCTATCATAGTCTGACCCTCATCGGAAAGAAGCCAGTCCACAAGTTTTATCACATTTTCGTTTGAATTGTCTTTTCTGTATACCACATAGAAGTTTGCGGAAATCGGATATGAGCCGTTTTTGATGTTATCGGCATCGGGATAGATACCGTTTACACAAAGCATCTTTACATCGCTGTTGGCTACCATGCCGGAAAGATAGTACCTGAAAGAATAGCCGATGGAGGCGCCGAATAGGGATGAAGGCTCTCTTTTTTCGATCATGTTTCCTTCCATGAATTTCTCCATCATGGTTTGGCTTCCGGAACCTTTTATCCTAAGGAGAGGATTTATCGTACGATTTATCCCCCCGACTTCGTTCCAGTTTTTGATCTCACCCCTGTAGATTCCTTTTATCTCATCGATCGAGAGGTCATCTACAGGGTTTTTTGCATTCACAAAAAACACAAATGCTTCCATGCCTACAGGCACGATATTAAGTTCCACGCCTTTTTCGGCTGCGGACTCAAGCTGTTCTTTGGACGGATATGCCGTAAAGAAAAGGTCCACACTGCCGTCCACCGTTGCATCAAAGCCTCTTATGGTATTCTGATATTGCATCACGCTGTCTTTGGCGAAATTCTCTCCGTACAGGTTGTCATCGGAAAAAGCCCCGCCTTCGTAAGTCACGCATCCGTTTGGATAGATGTTGTCGATGACCGAGGCATAAACGGGAACCAGGGCGGCAGCTCCGTCCAGTACGGGAAGATCGTCTGTTTCGGAGAAGTGAAGGGAAGCCCCGGTTCTTGCAAGTTCTGATCCTTCCTCAAACGGCAGATACCTGCCTACATCAACCATCTTAAGCTGTGATGAAGTGCTGTAATTATTGCCGAGTTTTCTTGTGATATTAACATATAAAAAAGCATTAAAGGCCACAAAGATAAGAGCTGTGGCCAGAAGTATCAGTTTCTTTTTCATAGCCATAACTCCTTTGAAATATAGTATATGATCGATGAATTGGGGTACGCCAGAATGATATAGATCACATGGCATATTGAGAGGATCATGCCTGCGATAACGATCCCGAGCAATATCCTTAAAAATTTTCTGTCGCTCATGTTACATGCTTGCCATAAAAGCGTTGACTAAAAGTATAACTGCCAGTATAAGTAAGATTGTCAGACCCAAAACACCTGCACTGACGATAAACCATGTAGAATAAGCCGCTGATCTTTTCCTGCCGGCGATCTTGGCATCGTGCCCGTCTTTTATAAAGAAGATCAGTGATACAATGAAGTTGATAAGAATACATGCCAAAATAATACTAAATGCCATAAAACCCCATCCTCCTTTGATATATGCTTATCATTATAGCAGATTATGTTTGATAAATGGTATAAAGTGATATATTACAGGATATATCCGGTTGGACAAAACATACACGAATCATGGAAAGGAGATCTATGAAAATAACGGTTTTGATTGAAAATACTGTCTGTGATGAAAAGCTGATCGCAGAACATGGGTTGAGCCTTTATATAGAAACTTCCGACAAGACTGTCCTTTTTGATTCGGGGCAATCGGAACACTTTGCGGAGAATGCCCAAAAGCTGGGTGTTGATCTTAAAAAAGTTGATATAGCGGTCCTTTCTCATGGTCATTACGATCACAGCGGAGGCTTTTTAAGATTTCTTGAGATAAATGATAAAGCCCGGATCTACATGAACGAGAACGTATTCGGCAATCATTTGAACAGGACCGGTAAATACATCGGAGTGGATCAAAAACTTCAAAAAAGCGACAGGATAATACTTACAAACGATGAATATCATATAGACGATTCACTGACACTTTATACCTTAAATGACATGACGCCAAAGTATCCCGTCGACAGTGCCGGTCTTTCTGTCGATATCGGCGGAAAGATATCTGCGGATACATTTAAGCATGAACATTATCTTCTGATCGAAGATGAAGGAAAAAAAGTGCTGATAAGCGGATGCTCGCATAAGGGGATATTAAATATCGAAAACCGATTTGAACCCGATTACCTGATCGGAGGTTTTCATTTCATGGATGTAAGCATGGATGCAAAAGGGCAGGAAAGATTAAAAGAAGCGGCAAACGAACTTCTTTCCTATCGCACAGTGTATTACACAGGGCACTGTACCGGAGCGGAACAGTTTGAATATATGAAGAAGATCATGGGGGAGAGGCTTGAACGCATTTACACCGGCCGGACGATCAGTATCTAGGGGCAGAAATATATGAAACGGTTTTGCCGTATGGGCGGCAGAGAAAAGAAGCGGTCTTGAACAAATCGGGATTAAGGTGCAAAATAAAAAAGTAAAAACGGAATTTGAAAGGAATTATTGACGTGAAAATAATTATCGTAAAAAGCATGGCACTTATACTTGCACTGTCGATGACGTTCGTATTTGCGGGATGCGGAAACAGTTTAAGCTCTGCAGTGGACACTATAGATAAAACTTCGATAAGTGCACCGGAAAAAACCGAAGCAAGCGTAAGCGTATCCGAAGAAACAAAGCCGGATGATACTTCGGCCGATACAAAGGCAGACGAGCCGGAAATCGATTACAATGAGATATACGCTCCGGTCCTTTCCCAGATTACCGAACAGATAATAAAAGGACTGGATGAAAGCGGTATAGGCGAATATATTCCAAGCTTCGTTGTTGAAAGGATCATGTATGAAGATGCCTATACACTGCTTACGGGGATAGGCTATCTGATCGAGGACATAAGCGGTGACGGTGTCCCGGAACTTATCGTCGGGGCCATGCCTTCAGATGAAGAAATTTACGGCGTCTATACTGTCGAGGACGGACAGATAAGCCTGATCATAGACAGCTTTACCAGAAGCACCAACAGATATATGGGTGACGGATGTTTCTGTTACCTCGGCTCGGGAGGAGCATCCAGAACAGCCATCGGTAAGGCACGTTTAAGCCAGGACGGTACTAAGGTGGAGTGGGATGATTTTTACTTTACCGAAGAAGATAAAGATGATTATACGATAATATATTTCTATCACAATACGGAAGGCTCCTGGGAACCTGATGAATCCGAATTGACGGATATGACTTATGATGACTTTTCAAAGATCTCCGATGAATATGAAGGTGCATGTGTTCAGCTTCCTTTAGAGCCTCTTTCGACTCTTACTACGATCGGCCGGATTGCGATGGAGGGCGGTCTTGGCGATCGTGGCCCCATCATAGCACTTAATGACGGAGAGATGGACGGCACATGGACGGATCCCGCGCTCGGAGGCACCATAAAGCTTTACGAATACAGAGGTGAATTTGAATATACATCAAGCTTCGGTGTCACATCCGAAGGGGAGATCGTATATAACGGTAATCCGGATGCGCCCGAATATACATTAAGAAAGGATGACGGCACCGATCTCGCCGATATCTTTTTCTGCAAAACCACAAACGGTTTCACCTGCCTTGTGGCTACATTTTACGAAAACGGACAGGACATTGAATTATTGTTGTTAAAAGAATGGTGATCAACTAACGGAAGGGGTATGGGGACTGTATGATCAGTAAAATACGTAACAGCATATTGCTTAAACTGGTTTTTATAGTCCTCCTTATCCTTTTTGTGCTCTCGGGCACTCTTTATACTTCTTATCTGTACGTCAGGCAGACTACGGTCAATTATGCCAACGGCCTGGCGGAAAGCCTTTTAAGACAGTCGGATAACGCCATAAGTCTTTATGAGGAAAACTTAAGATATACCGCAGAATCTTTGTATCGATTCCTTGTTATGGACGATCTCGGTTCCGATCAAAAAGATGTTCATGATGCAAGGATATCTTCCTACTATTCCCAGATCGCTTTTAAAAACAGAGAGATCGTGTCGGCTCTTCTCTATGATAAAGACATGAATACAATAGTTTCTTTGGGAAAGACCGTGGATATTCCAAAGAAACAGGCATATCTTCGAACGGGAGAGGATCTTAATGCCGATCGCTATTTTTCGGACAGCGAAGATTTTTATTATGCGTTCTTTTACCCGATCTACGACGGTACCGGCGAAAGTTCAAAACAGCTTGGGATGTGTGTGTTCGTGCTGGAACCGTGGAGGATTGACGGCACTCTTAAAAATATTTTGAACAAAAACGTAGTCGCCATGCAGTTGAGCGACTCCAACAAACTCGACCTTTCTTTCAGCACTTTCGGCAATATCCCGCGCGATGTTACGATGGCGGACCTTAAAGACAATAAGGACTATGTGTATCGTGAAGGCAACTGGCAGAACGGTATAAGGATCGCACTTGCGGTCTCGATCTCGGGTAATACTTCGGGAAGCGGCGCCATAAGGAAACTTATATTATTTGCCGCCGTTCTTATAATACTTTTGCTGGCTATCATCATTTTGTTTTCCTATTACCAGATGGCAAGGCCTATCCGTGCGATAGACAGATTTATAGGTAATTCCATCAAACATCCCGAAAGGCGTCTTAACTTAAACAGGACCGATGAGATCGGTACGGTTGCCGCGAGTCTGGACCGGATGCTTGATGAAAATCAGCGGATGATCAAAGAGATCAAAGACGGAAAGATACGTCTCTACGAGACGGAGCTTGCCCAGCAGAAAATGGAGATAATGGCTTATCGTAATCAGATAAACCCGCATTTTCTGTACAATACCCTTTCCTGTATGCGTGATATGGCGCTTATCAACGACGAAAACGACATTGCGGAGATGGCGATGGCGCTTTCCGACATCTTCAGATATGCCGTAAAGGGCAGCAATATAGTAACGGTGCGGGATGAAGTTTCATATATCGAGAAGTTTGCAAGGATCATAGAATACAGATTCATGGGCAAGATCTTAATAAAGACAAAAGTGTCCGAAGAAGTACTCGATAAGCCGATGATAAGGTTCTTCTTACAGCCGCTTGTCGAAAATTCCGTATTTCACGGGCTTGAGAGTAAAATGGATTCGGGCTTTGTGAATGTTTCCATCGAAGGAGTCGGCGACCGACTTGAAATGATGGTCGAGGACAACGGACTCGGTATGGACGAAGAAACTTTGGAAAAGTTAAGGGGAGATATCAAAAATCCGCACGAGAGCAGCGGAATAGGTCTTGCCAACATAGTGCAAAGGCTTAAACTGTTCTACGGAGACGATTATACGATAAGCGCTGACAGTCATGTCGATAAAGGTACGATCATCAAAATATCGGTGCCGGATCATATGAGAGAGCCGGAATGATCATCCGATTCATGGGGGTGTTAGGATGTTGAATGTTTATATTGCCGACGATGAAGTCTGGATCACACTTGGGTTAAAGAAACTTCTTGAAAAACTTGATATGGATGTTTATGTGGTGGGAACGGCAAACAACGGACTTACGGCAAAGGAAGAGATAGCGATTTTTAAGCCGGATGTTGTTTTTACCGATATAAGGATGCCCGGTCTTTCGGGACTTGAACTTTTAAAGGCCATTCCGGAAGTGTCTCCCGATACGATCGTCGTAATGATCTCGGGCTTTGCAGAGTTTTCATACGCAAAAGAAGCCGTACAGCTCCATGCATACGATTATCTTTTAAAGCCCATCAAAGAAGAAGACTTAAAAAGGGTAATGCTTTCCATTCTTTCGGATCGCGGAGAAGAAACAGGTGAAAAAAGCGAAGCTCCTTCTTTTGACAGAGTTATAGACAACGTTATCTCCGAGATACGTGAGCACTATATGGAAGATATTTCGCTTACTTCGCTTGCTGCCAAATACAATATAAGCATGGGACGCTTAAGCGAGATGATAAAAGAATCTTTAAAGGTCAATTTTTCGGATTACATTGCATCTTTAAGGATCCAGCGTGCCAAGGAACTTCTTCGCGATGAGAGTCTTTCCATACAGGAGATAGCCGAAATAGTGGGTTACAACGACTATTTCTATTTCACAAAGGTATTCAAAAAGGTTGAGGGGATATCCCCGAGTAAGTATCGTAAGTCGATATAAGACATTAAAAGACCGTTTTTCATTTGTATTGGTGAAAAGGCGGCCTTTTTTGTATTTATTTAAGCTTATTTTGGTAAAATTTACACAGAGTAATCGATTTCGTAACACAAAAAAAGAAAATTTTACCAATTCACCGAAAATTTTCCATGTTTCTTTGGCAATAATGTCTATAAGATGATGTCATTGAGAGATCTCGCAAAAGAAACTATAGGGTGAATTGTTTTTTAATCAGGAGGTTATGGTTTTTATGAAAAAGAAACTCATTAGTCTATTGTTATGTATGCTGATGGTTCTTACAACTATAGCAGGTTGCGGAACCGGAACGGCAAGCACCGGAAGCAACGGCGGCGGTACAGCAGCAAATACCAACACAAATACCAATACAAATACCGAAACTGCAACACCGGCAAAGTCCGATGATACGATAAAGATCGGTGTTTCTATCTGGAGTTCTACCGATGTACTCGGTTCTCAGTGTAAGCTCATTCTCGACAAGGCAGCAGAAGCTCTTGGAGTTCAGATCCAGTATGTTGATCAGGGTCACGTTTCCGAAAAGGTTACTGCATCTGTTGAGCAGCTTTGCGCAGCAGGATGCGACGGTATCATCATCTGTAACTCTTCGGATACCGAAATGGCTTCGGCTATAAAGACATGTAACGACAACGGTGTATATCTTGCACAGTTCTTCCGTATCATCAATTCCGAGACAAGCGCAGATATCTATGAAGCAGCTGTTAAGTCCGAATACTATGTGGGCGCTGTTCATGAAAACGAGCCCGAAAACGGTGAAAAACTTGTTCAGATCCTTCTTGACAGAGGTGACAGAAATATCGGTCTTATCGGTTGGGAACAGGGTGACGCAACATGGCTTGGAAGATGGGAAGGTTATAAAGCAGGCGTTGAAAAGTGGAACAGCGCACATCCCGACGATCAGGCAGTTCTTTCTGAGCCTCAGTATGCAGGAACATCTTCCGAAGGCGGTTCAAAGGCAGCAGAAGCTCTTATGAGCGCAAATCCCGATCTTGATGCCATCATCCCCGCAGGCGGCGGCGGAGATCCTCTTCAGGGTGCTATCGCAGCTGTTGAGCGTGCAGGCAAGACCCAGGATATCGACATTGTATCCACAGACTTCCTTCCCGACCTTGGCGAAAGAATAGCCAACGGTTCAATGGCAGGAGAATCCGGCGGACACTACTGCGATCCTCTGTTTGCATTCATGGCAGTTTATAACGCAGTTAAGGGTAATTACAAAGATTTCGGCGGCAAGTTCGAAGATATCAAGTTCCCTTACCTTTATGTAGCATCTCCCGAAGACTACTCAGCATATGAAACATACTTTGTAGATCAGCTTCCTTATACGACCGAAGAACTCGTTGAGATGTCAAAGCTTGATATGGAAGGCTTAAAGGCTAAGGCAGCAGCACTTTCGATCGAAGACGCCAAGGCAAGATCCGGTAAATAACTTAAAACAGATTCAAAGTCAATAGTGATTTTGAGACTTGTGGCCGGTATCGCACGGCGGTACCGGCCTTATTGTATCCGGAGGTGAAATGTTATGAAAGCATCAAAAGAAACAGGAGGCAGAAAACTGTCGGCCCGCACAAAAGGCTACCTGTTGCTTTTACTTATGGTTGTTGTATCCTGGGGAATATTTAAGATCATTACCCCGGATAATTTCGGTTCGCCAAAGAACATGCTCAGCTATTTTGAAGCATCGCTGCTTGCGGCCGTGGGCGCTGTGGGATTCTATTTCGTAATGGTCATGGGAATGTTTGACTTTTCGATAGGCGCCAATATTATGTTGTCGGCAATTGTGGGATGCGTATTTGCCAACCGTTTCGGGTTGGGATACGTAGGCCTTATAGTGGGTTCTATCCTTACGGGAGCACTGGTTGGATTATTAAACGGATCTTTTTATGTGAAATTAAGGATCCCGTCGATGATAGTTACGACGGGTCTTGCACTTATATATGAATCGGTTGCCAATTATATAGCGGGCGGTGTGGAACAGACGCTTCCGTCCGATTTAAGAGCATTCGGGCAGATGCCCGGTAACCTGATCCTTGCGGTCATCGCATTTTTGATCGCTTTTCTTTTACTTAACTTTACAAAGATAGGAACTTATACCTATGCCATCGGCAGTAACGAATTTGTGGCAAAGAATATGGGTATTAAAGTCAACGCATACAAGATACTTGCTTTTGTCATAAGCGGAGCATTTTTGGGTGTTATGGCGGTTCTCACCATAAGTTACGGCTCTTCCATGGTCGCTGTTACCGGGATGGCTTCCATGAGCCGTAACTTCGTGCCCACCATGGGTTGTTTCTTTGGCCTTGCTTTTAAAAAGTACGGTATGCCCATTCCTGCGATCATCATAGGCGAGTTTGTGATCAATATCATATTCTTCGGTTTTATCGCCCTCGGAGCGCCAACGGCCATCCAGGACGTTATTACGGGATTTGCCCTTCTTATCATTGTTATGCTTACCACAAAAGTCGCCAAGGGCGAGATTGTGAAATAGGAGGGATTTATATGAGTGAGATCAGACTTGAAGTTAAAGATATAAGCAAACATTTCGGTATCACAAAAGCCCTTGTGGATGTATCTTTCAATATCTTAAAGGGAGAGATCCATGCGCTTATCGGAGAAAACGGTTCGGGAAAATCAACCCTTACAAATTCTCTTGCGGGTATATACCAAAAGGACAGCGGGACGTTTATTTTAGACGGCAAAGAAGTAAATCCTCAGAATCAGGTGGACGCCAATAACGAAGGGATATCGATAATCGTTCAGGAACTCGGTACGCTTGACGGACTTACGGTTGCAGAGAATATATTTTTGGGTCATGAAGACGCATTTGTAAAGTTTGGGATAAAGAACACAAATGCCATGAACAGAAAAGCGACGGAGCTTTTAAAGCAGTACGGATTTGAACGTATCAAAGCTGCCGACATGATAGAGAATTACAATTTCGAAGACAGAAAGCTTGTGGAGATAGTCAAGGCTACGTATTTTAAGCCGAAGATATTGGTTATCGATGAGACCACGACCGCACTTTCGGGTGAAGGCCGTGAAGAACTTTACAAGCAGATGAAGCGTATTAAGGAAGAAGGAAATACGGTCATCTTTATTTCCCATGATCTTCCCGAAGTCCTGCGCATGTCGGATTCGATCACGGTTTTAAGGGACGGTATATATATCGATACGGTAAAAAGCAGTGAGATCGATGAAGACGGCTTAAAGAAGCTTATGGTGGGACGTGAAGTGTCCGGTAAGTACTACCGTGCCGATTACGATGAAGAAGTATCCGATGAAGTCGTTATGAAGGTAGAAAATGTTTCCGTTCCGGGAATCATTTCCGATATAAGTTTTGAACTTCACAAAGGAGAGATACTGGGATTCGGCGGATTATCGGAATCGGGTATGCATGAAGTGGGTAAGGCCTGCTTCGGTGCTTCTTTTGACAGAGAAGGATCTGTCACGTTTTCCGACGGCACAAAGATCAACGATATTCCGACGGCGATCGCGCACAGTATCGCTTATACTTCGAAGGACAGGGATAACGAGTCTTTAGTCATGAACCAGAGCATAAGAGACAATATCTGCCTGCCTTCCCTTAACGAACTTTCCAATAAGCTTCGTTTGCTCAACGATAAAAAACTCAAGAACTTTGCGGATAAATTTGCAAAGACCATGTCCACCAAGATGCAGAGTGTCGACCAGTTCGTGTCGAATCTTTCGGGCGGCAACAAGCAAAAGGTGGTCCTGGCGCGCTGGATCGGTAAGGATTCGGATATTCTGGTGCTTGACAGTCCCACACGAGGAATAGACGTTAAGGTTAAGCAGGATATTTATCAGCTCATGGACAATATGCGCAAAGAAGGCAAGTCCATCATTATGATCTCCGAGGAACTTATGGAACTTATCGGAATGTGTGATCGTATCATAATCTTAAAGGACGGACGCATCAACGGTGAGCTTAAGCGTGACAGGAATATGGATGAGAACGTGCTCATCGCTAAAATGGTATAAGGAGGTGCGATCATGGTAAGTCAGGCTACGGTTAAAGCTGAAAAATACAATGGGCTAAAGAAACAGGATACGATCAACATGATCCGATCTGCCCTTCCCATTATCGGACTTGTGGCGGTATTTATAATCTTCAACATATTGACAAAAGGTAACATGTGGACCAGCAGAAAACTCATATTAAACCAGGTCTATGTGGTACTTATCTCAACGGTCGGTGTGTTTTTTATAATGACAATGGGCGGACTTGATTTTTCGCAAGGATCTATCCTGGGTATTGCATCAATAGTGGTATGCAAACTTTCGGGGGTAAACATGTTTCTTGCGGTTGTCGGAGGAGTTCTGGCCGGTGCCGCAATAGGAGCATTTAACGGCTTCTTCTATGTAAACAGAAAAATAAAATCATTTATAGTAACAATATGTACCATGTTTCTTTTCAGAGGATTCATAAAGTACATGGCATCAAACTCACCGGTGGCAGCCAGCATGAAGGTGTACGATTACGATACGACCCCGGTCAAGCTTGGTATCACGGTTGCGGTGATCGGCATAAGTTTTGTGGTATTTCGCTTTACAAAATTCGGTATCAATCTAAAAGCGATAGGTGCCGGTGAAAAAGCCACAAAATTTGCAGGGGTCAAGACAGATAAGGTCAAGTTTCTTATATATGTGCTTGCGGGAGCGATAACAGGTCTTGCGGCATTTGTAAATATAGTAAAGAACGGTTCCGCAACAGCAAATGCGGGAAATCAGCTGGAGACACAGATACTTATAGCATTGGTGCTCGGCGGCATGCCTATATCGGGCGGTGCCAAGGTAAGATTTGAAAACATAATCGTAGGTTCGCTTTTATACATAGTATTAAACAACGGACTTATCATGATGGGTCTTACCACTCAAGCCATGCAGCTTATCCAGGGTATAATATTCCTGATATTTGTGGCTGTCTTTGCCGACAGAGAGAGCCTTTCCGTTATTAAGTAAAGGGTATGGGGTAACATGAAAAAGGGCGTATCGTAAGCGATGCGCTTTTTTTCGTGTATGTCTTAGCAGGTAAAGAAAAGATCGATTATTAAAAAAACAGTATATTTTAAGACCGTATGGTGTTAGAATGTTATGAGTTTGCCGGACGGACGATAATTTTGTAAAACGGATCCTTCGGGATTAAAAAGGTATATATGATCAGGTATTTAAAACGCAAAGAAGTATATGAAAATCAAACTGCCGGTGCGATCGTATTTCACATGTTCATGGCAGCAGTCAGTCTGTTTTTTAACGGGTTTGGAGTCTATCTGACCATTCATGCCGATATCGGTGCGGGACCGTGGGATGTTCTGAATCTCGGACTTTCAAGATCGCTCGGGATCCTGTACGGAACAGCATCCATTGCGGTATCGCTTACGATCCTCGGGATCGATATTGTTTTAAAAGAACCCATAGGGATCGCAATGTTCATAGATGCGATAGTGGTAGGTAAATCCGTCGATTTCTTTGATTCGATCGATATCATTCCCACATGTCATTCTTATGTAACGTCGATCATCATGATGCTTATAGGCCTTACCATAATGGGTTATACGCAGTACACATATATGGTCGCATCTTTGGGATGCGGACCGAGGGATACGTTGCTTGTGGGGTTGGCAAAGCATATAAAAAAGATCCCTATCGGAGTGATCAGTATTATACTTTTAAGTCTTGCTACATTAATCGGTTGGATCCTGGGCGGTCCTGTCGGTATCGGGACCATTATCTGTGCTTTTGCAACGGGCCCGATAATGCAGTTTGCTTTTCATACCGTTCATTTCGATGCCGCAACGGTCAAACATCAGTCGATCTTTAAGTCATTGAGGGTTTTTGCATCAAGACCCGCTGCGTGATGCATATTCTGTTATTCGAAAATACGACACACAATGCGAAGATTTGACGCAAATTTATCTTGTATCAAGATCCGTCGGATCTTATTCTTTAACCATAAGGATCTGTTGAGAAGGAGACTGTTATGGCAAAAGAACACTTTGAAGCGACGTTTGGATCACTCTGCAACTATAAGTGTCCCGATTGGTTTCGGGATGTCAAATTCGGTATCTGGAGTCATTGGGGACCCCAGTCCGTTCCGATGTTCGGTGACTGGTATGCAAGAAACATGTATATCCAGGGAACTCCTCAGTACAATTATCATTTAAGACATTACGGGCATCCGTCAAAGTTCGGATATAAAGACTTATGTGCTCTCTGGAAGGCAGAGAAGTTCGATCCGGATGCGCTTATGGAGAAATATTATAAAGCAGGCGCAAGATATTTTGTGTCACAGGCGTCACATCATGATAATTTCTTTAACTATGACTCGAAAGTAAACCGTTTCAACTCGGTAAATGTCGGTCCGGGCAAGGATATATGCATGATGTGGAAAAGGGCCGCACAGAAATACAACATGCCTTTCGGCATAAGCGAGCATCTCGGTGCTTCCTATTCATGGTGGAGAGTCAATAAAGGTTTTGACGAATACGGTCCTTATGCCGGCGTTAAGTATGACGGGGCAGATAAAAATCTTGAATTTTACCATGACAATGATTATACGGACCGCGACAAGATAATTGAATGGCCGCTCGACAGATGGCTTACCGACAATAAGAAATTTAGGGATTACTGGTTAAAAGCGGTTACGGAGATGATCGATGTCTTAAAACCGGATCTTCTCTATTCCGACAGTGCGCTTCCTTTCTATGAAAGAAAGATCGCAGAGGGCAAAGAGGATTACGATTACGGACTTAAGATCGTATCGCATCTTTACAATACTTCGATAGAAGAACACGGCTTCAACAATGCGGTCTATACCCAGAAGGATGATGATCCGAAGATATACACCGTGGGTATACTTGATTACGAAAGAAGCCAGATGAATGAGATAGGTGAGTATCCATGGCAGACGGATACCTGTATCGGCGGGTGGTTCTATGATTCAAGGCAGACGTATTTAAAGCCGGGTCATATTATTGAAATGCTTACGGATATAATTTCAAAAAACGGCACAATGCTTCTTAATATCCTTCAAAGACCCGACGGTACTATCGATGAAGAAGCGGATTGGCTATTATCCGAGCTTGCAAAATGGTTTTCGATAAACGGTGAAGCCGTATACGGTTCAAGACCTTACACTCACTATTGCGAAGGAACTTCAAACGGAAAGATCGAAGCATTCAAGGAAGACCGTATTGACTGGAATGAAGGCGATTTCAGATTCGTTGTAAACAAAAACGATCTTTATGCTTTTGTAATGTGCCCGCGTCCCGGAAAGAGCGCAGTCATAAGGACTGTAGAAGATGCGGATAAGATAAAGCGCATTACACTGTTAGGTCACGGAGAAGTTGAATATAACGTCTTTAACGGTGTTATTAACGTTAAAATGCCCGAAAAACTTCCGACGGAATATGTGAATACATTAAAGTTGGAATATTGACGGTACTAATATGTTTATGCGGAACGGTAATTCTTTTTACAGATCAGAAAGCATTTAAGATCTTTGTTGGCCTTTACGGCTTTTACAAGCGTAAGATAAAAATGCTCTTCGGAGAGACATACAAGAATCCATTAGGCAGAGTTCACAGAAGTTTAAATTTTTTGTTAACAAAATTCAAAACTATGTTAAACAACGCGTTTTTATAAGGTTTATCGGTTTACAACCCCGTGGTTCTATGATATATTACGCTTCGAGTGTTGAGGCTCGGATTTAATAAAACGGTCATTGCGGAGAGGGGAAGAGTATGATCCATATTATCACGGATTCGGCATCGGACATTGCTCAGAATGAGCTTGAAAATGTCACGGTCATTCCGCTTAATGTTACTATCGGCGGAAAAACTTATAAAGACGGTGTCGATATCACCAAGGACGAATTTTTTCAAAAACTCGAAGAGACTAAAGAAGCTCCCCAGACGGGACTTGCAAGCCCTGTGTGTTTTCAGGAGTATTTCGAAAAATATAAGGAAGCCGGAGACGAGGCTATCGTAATAACCATTTCATCGGAGCTTTCGGGTACATTTCAGGCGGTTTCGATCGTGGCTGAGGATTACGACAACGTGTCGGTGATCGATTCGCTGCTGGTAACGGCTCCTCAGAAACTTCTTGTACGCCGTTGTATGGATCTTATCGACGCCGGGCTTTCAAGGCAGGAGATAGTGGAAAAGCTTGAGGCAGAGAAAAAGAGGATAGTTGCCTTTGCATCCATAGCTACGCTTGAATATCTTTTAAAGGGCGGCAGGATCTCAAAAAGCAGTGCACTTATCGGCGGCATTATAGGTATTCAGCCGATAATAACCATAAAAGACGGAAAAATAATCGCCATCGGAAAGGCCAGAGGCAGCAGGCAGAGCAGCCGTTTTCTTAACGAGAAAGTCAGTGAGGTGGGCGGAATAGACTATTCCATGCCTTATGCCGTGGGATATTCCGGTTCGGACCGTACAAATCTTATGCAATATATAGAAAACAATCCTACGCTTGTGGATCCGGCTCCCAGGGAGATCGAAGTAGTGCAGATAGGAAGCGCTGTGGGGACCCATGCGGGACCGGGAGCGGTTTTGGTCACTTTCTTTGCAAAAGGCGACCGGCCGGAAGATAGGTAATCCTGTATTGCGTGTGGTTAAGGAGAGTAAATATATATGAAACTGTTTGAACCCGTTGATATGAGGGAGGGGCATCCGGTCCAAAAGATCGTAGCGTTCACCATTCCCATGCTTTTGGGAAATGTTGCTCAGCAGCTTTATAACACCGTTGACAGCATTATCGTAGGTCGTTACGTAGGAGACAATGCTCTTGCTGCAGTAGGAAGTGCAGGCCCTATATTAAATCTTATGCTTGTATTGTTTATGGGTATTTCCGTAGGTGCAAGCATCATGGTCTCACAATATTTCGGGGCGCAGCAGCGCGAGGATCTTTCAAAAGCTATCTGCTGCTGTATAACCATGACGGCCATTGCGTCATTATTCATTATGATAGTGGGGCCTTTGGTGGCAAGACCGTTACTTAAGCTTTTAAATACACCTGCAAGTATCATCGACTGGTGCACAAGCTACCTTATCATCATATTTGTGGGTATCATGGGTGGCGGTTTCTATAACATTCTGGGCGGCGTATTAAGAGGACTCGGTGATTCGGTTTCTGCGCTTGTGTATCTTTTGGTCGCTACTGCTTTAAATATCGTACTTGATTATGTGTTTGTGGCGATATTTTCGATGGGTGTTGCCGGTGTTGCATGGGCAACGGTCATTTCGCAGTTTGTGTCTGCCGTTCTTTCACTTATAAAGATTACCAGGATGAAGGATGTTTTTGACCTTAAGGCTTCATGGCTTAAACCTGACGGTTTTTATATAAAGTCTTTGGTACGTTTGGGTCTTCCTTCGGGAGTTACCCAGGCGATCTTCTCCATGTCGATGATAATCGTGCAGTCGCTTACCAACAGTTTCGGCGAAACATTTATCGCTGCCAACGTAATAGTCATGCGTATAGACGGCTTTGTAATGCTTCCGGCGTTTTCTTTCGGAAGTTCCATGACTACTTTTGCCGGTCAGAATGTCGGTGCGGGACAGATTGAAAGAGTCAAAAAAGGTACAAAGAACGCGACCTTTACAGCTATGGGCGTATCCGCAGTGATCACGGTCCTGATCCTTTTGTTCGGCAAACATTTAATGGCGATATTTACTAATACGGAAGAACTTATCAATTTAAGTTATCGTATGATGCAGATCCTTGCTGTAGGTTATATACTGATGGAAGTGACCCAGTGTCTTTCCGGTGTAATGCGAGGAGCCGGAGATACTGTGACGCCTATGTGGATCTCGATCCTTACTTCGGTAGTCATAAGAGTTCCGCTTGCATATATAATGGTAGATCTTACCAAAACCCCGGCACTTCCTCAGGGAGATTGCGGTATGATGTATATGTCTCTTGTGATCACCTGGACTGTCGGTGCACTTATAACGTTTATCGCATATAAGCACGGGAAGTGGCTTAAAACAGCAGACAAACTTATACAAAGAGGTTGATGGAGAGGATTTTACAGATCCCTTATTGAGTTTTAAAACAGTATAAACCCGCATCTTATGAAGGCTTCACTTTATGTGGAGCCTTTTTTCTTTATAGGTAATTTCGCCGAAATTACCTATAAAGAAAAAGGCTCCGCGAATATGCGCACAAGCGCGAAATGAAGATGTTGCTGTCGCAACCGCGCTTGGCGCGAGCGTATCGCAAACGATACGCTTTTTTTATTTGCCCGGGCGCATTTTGGGGTTATAGGCTCAGACTATAGCTCGCAATAAGTTATAAACATTAGACGGTAAACCTATAGGAGTAGTAGTATTTGATTCAACAAAACAAAACGCCAAAAAAAATAAAGAAAAACGGAGGAAATCAAAATGGCAAGAGTTGAATTTATCAAACGGGAAGAACTTAGCGGAGACGCACTTAAGGCTTGGGACGCTCAGGAGTCCAAGAACAATCTCACAAATATGAAGAAAGCACTTCTTAACGATTACGCAACATATGATGCATACATGGCTTGGTACACCTCATGGGCAAGACTTGTCGAGGTTATAGGCGAGAAGGATGCGATCCTTTACTCACATGCAATATCCACCACAAACGGATGCCAGTTATGCTCACTTTTCTTCATAAGCGATGTAAAGGGACTCGGACTTGATCCGGCAAACCTTGTTTATGACGAAAAAGAAAAATTGCTTACGGATCTCGGAAGACAGATAGTAAAGGATCCCACAGCCGTATCGGATGAGACGTTTGAAAAACTTCATGAGTTTTACAGCGATGCTGAGATCGTTGCGATCGTAGGATTTGCAGGACAGATGATAGCAACCAACAACTTTAATTCGGTATTGAGGATCGACGTTGATAAGAGACTTCTTCCTATCATTAACGAATTTAAGCCCGCAACATGGAGAGAAAACATAAAGTAACATACAGGTGACAATGATGAGTGTAACAGAGAAAGATATAGAAAAAGGTAGTGTTGCCGATGACATCATATACCGTCTCGATCATGTTACAAAGGTTTTTGAAGGAGCACAAAAGGTAGTTGCACTCGATGATGTAAGTTTAAGCATCAAAAGAGGTGAGATATACGGGATCATAGGTATGAGCGGAGCAGGCAAAAGTACACTTGTAAGAACGCTCAACAGACTTGAAGATGTAACTTTCGGAAAGGTTTATTTTGAAGGAAGGGATTTGACCGGATTAAAGGGAAAAGAATTAAGAAAGGCCCGCCGGACGGTCGGAATGATATTCCAGGGTTTTAACCTTTTAAGTCAGAGAAATGTCGAGAAAAACATCAAAGCGGCATTAAAGATCGCAGATGTACCAAAGGATAAGCACAATGAGATAATCACCAAGATGCTTAAAATAGTGGGGCTTGAGGATAAGCGGTACGCATTTCCCTCACAGCTTTCAGGCGGTCAGAAGCAGAGAGTTGCAATAGCAAGAGCTCTTGCAACGGATCCGAAAGTCATTCTTTGCGATGAGGCTACAAGTGCGCTGGATCCGAAGATCACCGCAGAGATCCTTGAACTTCTTAAAAAGATCAACAAGGAACTTAATGTCACTATCATTCTTATCACTCACGAGATGTCGGTCGTGGAAGCGATCTGTGACAGGGTAGCGGTGGTGGATAACGGACGCATTGCAGAAGAAGGGGAAGTAAAAGAGCTGTTCGTTAATCCCAGATCTGATGCGGCACGAAAGCTGGTCTATCCCGAAAATGCAGGTTTCAACCTCTTCGACGGTCAGGGCAGACGCTGTGTAAGACTTGTGTTTGACGGAACGGAAGCAAAAGAACCCATCATAGCAAGGCTTGCAGCTTCCAAAGGAGTCGAGGTAAGTATCTTAAGTGCAAATACAAAAAGCGTAGGCGGTATAGGATTCGGTCAGATGATCGTGGCACTTCCTGAAAACGAAATACAGGGTAATATCGCGATCGAATACTTCAAATTCGCAGGAGTATACGGCGAAGAAGTATCCGAAAAGTCAAAGGAGGTGATAGCATGGCAGGAATAGATTGGAGTTTTATCTGGGAAGGTTTCCTGCAGACCATGGAGATGGTCGTTATATCAACCGTTTTGGCATATATAGCCGGGCTGCCGCTCGGAGTGGTCCTTTCGGTCACAAAACAGGGCAGACTTGCGGAAAACAGAGCGGTATACAATATTCTGGCTGTGCTTGTTAATATAAGCCGTTCTATACCGTTTCTTATATTCCTTGTGCTGCTGATACCGGTCACGAGACTGATCGTCGGAACTTCAATAGGAACGGAAGCTACAATAGTTCCGCTTACAGCGGGAGCTATTCCGATAGTGGCAAGAATGGTTGAAGCATCACTTGAAGAAGTGGACGGAGGCATTATCGAGGCAGCCCTTGCAATGGGAGCCAGCAAATGGCAGGTCATAACAGGTTTTCTGCTTCCGGAAGCGGTCCCTTCGCTTATCCAGGGCTCGGCAATAAACTTTGTAACAATATTGGGTTATTCGGCAATGGCCGGTTTTATAGGAGGCGGCGGACTCGGAGCCATCGCATACCAGCACGGTTTTATAAGATATAAGACAGATATTTTGATAGTAACAGTATGTATCCTGGTCATAATTGTCTGGATAGGACAGGAACTGGGACTTAAGATCGCCAAAAAAGTAAGGCGATGATATTTAGGAGGAAAAATTATCATGAAAAAGACAGATTTTAAAATTAAGAGAATTATAGCAACCGGCCTCGCCCTTGTGCTTGGCTTATCCGTATTCGCAGGATGCGGATCGGCTCAGGCATCGGCCGAAAAAGAAAACAACACAACGGTGGTATCCGATGAGAGCGCTCCCGCGGCAGCAGCATCGACCGAGACCGTTACACTTAAGATCGGTGCAAGCGTAACACCTCATGCGGAACTTTTAAGAGAAGTTGCTCCCATTTTGGAAGCTAAAGGTATCAAACTTGAGATAATCGAACTTGAAGATGTTGTAACACCCAACACAGGTGTGGCAGACGGAAGCCTTGATGCAAATTTCTTCCAGCACACTCCTTTCTTAAACAGCTTCAACGAAGAAAATGGTACGGACCTTGTATCGATAGGTGCTACACACTATGAGCCTTTCGGTCTTTATGCAGGCAGATTATCCGATCTTTCCGCATTACCTGAAGGAGCTGTTATCGGTGTTCCCAACAATGCCACGAACGAAGCGAGGGCATTGCTCCTTCTTCAGCAGGAAGGCATTATAACTCTAAAAGAAGGCGCAGATATCACAGCTACGATCGAAGATATCGTTGATAATCCCAAGAGCATTGATATCAAGGAGATCGCTCCCGAGCAGCTTGTCCGTTCACTTCCCGACCTTGATTATGCGATCATCAACGGTAACTACGCACTTGAAGGCGGTCTTTCCGTAAAGGATGCTCTTGCTGTTGAAAAGGCTGACGGTGTTGCTGCACAGACATACAAGAACATCGTGGTAGCAAAGGCAGAGAACGCAGATAACCCCGCGCTTAAGGAACTTGTAGCAGCACTTCAGTCTCAGGAGATCCAGGATTTCATCAACAACACTTATGACGGAGCTGTTGTACCCGTACAGTAGGCTATAAAGAATGAAATTTCGGCAAGTGCATGACGGTGTACTTGCCGGAATTTATAAAAGGAGACCATATGATCAATTTTGTATATCATAATCCCGCAAAAGTAGCCTTCGGAAAGGGAGCGATAGATAATCTTGAGAACTTCTTTAAAGAGCTTAAGACTACTTCCGTTCTTTTGGTATACAGCGGCGATTTTATAAAAACTCTGGGCATATACGATAAGGTTCACGATATAACCGCGAAGAACAATATAAAACTTATCGAAAGCGGTGACGTGGTCCCGAACCCGAGTATAGAACTTGTAAGAAAACTTGTCGAAGAAGGCAGAAAGAATTCGGTTGACCTTGTGCTCGCGGTAGGCGGAGGCAGTTCCATAGACACTGCGAAAGCCACTGCACTCGGCCTAAAATATGACGGTGATGTCTGGGATTATTTTGTTAAGGATGTTGTTCCCGATGAAGTGGTAAATATAGGTGTTATATCAACATTGCCCTCAAGCGGTTCCGAAACATCAAATGCGGCTATCCTCTCAAACGGATTGTTTAAGAAGGGTTTTGAAGACGATAAGATAATTCCGAAATTTGCGATAATGGATCCCGCATATACACTTACCCTCCCTGCTTATCAAACGGCTGTAGGCGTTGCGGATATCCTGGCTCATTTGCTTGAAAGATATTTTACGGACGTTGAGCATGTCGATATTACCGATTATCTGATCGAGGGAGCCATAAAAAGTATTGTGTTAAACGGGCGTCGTATCGTAAAAGAGCCGAATAACCTTGATGTAAGAGCGGAGATCCAGTGGACGGCAACCATAGCACACAATAATCTTCTGGATACCGGCCGTGTGGGTGATTGGGCCTCACACAGGATAGAGCATGAATTAAGTGCACAATACGGCATCACTCATGGCGAAGGAATGGCAGTAACGCTTGTTGCCTGGACAAAATATATGGCAGAGGCTAAGCCCGGAAAACTTGCACAGCTTGCAAACAGGATATTGGGAATCGATTACCATGATTATACTGAGAAAGAAATGGCTCTGTTTCTTTCGGACAGGTTGAAAGCCTTTTACGGCAACGACCTTAAACTTGCGACAACTCTTGCCGAGTTGAATATAGGATCCGAACATTTTGAGGAAATGGCTCTTCGTGCCACGAATAATGACACGAGACCTGTCGGCCACTATATTCCGATCGATGCGGAAAAGTTTGTGGACATTCTTAAACTTGCGGAGCCTAAGGCGTGAAAATATGCGGTCTCAAAAGAGGCCGCATATTTTTTATATTATCATTTTCTTTTGTTTTTATCTTAAGTGCAGTGCCGTTCCGTTTGCTTCCGCTTCTTCCTTTAATCGTTTTTTGTCTTCATACATTTCAATGTCGGCATTTTTAAGATGTGTATCGATGCTGATGTTGACGCCGTTATCTTCAAACGATAAACCGAAAGCGCAGCAGTAAGGTGTCTTTGCCAGTTCTTCTCTGGCCCTTTCAATGGCTTCTTTTGCCTTTTCGATATCCTTGACATAACAGATCGCCACAAATTCATCTCCGCCCACACGGTATAACGGAAATTTACTGCCGAGCCCGTCATGAAGTGCTGTGGATACGGTCTTTAATGCTTCATCGCCTGCCGCGTGCCCCTTTGTATCATTGATCCATTTGAGCTCATTCATATCGATGGATATGATCCCGCGGATATCGGTAAATCTTTTTTCGGAATCGGAATAGAAAGCAGAACGGTTTAACAGGTTTGTGAGCGGATCTCTCGATGAAAACTGAACCTGCATAAACATGTAATACATCAAAAATCCGGCAGCCATAGCGGTGCTTATAAGATATTCGGACTGTCCGAAAGTCTCCATGCAAAGCGCGAACACGGTAACGGCTGAAACATAAAGTATTATTATAGCTTCCTGGATGCTTCTTTCTTTAAAGAGCCTGATGGTCCGTTCAAGCATTATGACCATATATAAAAGGCCGACCGTATGAGTAAAATATCCGAGCGGGCCTCTTATAAAGTGACCGGTGTTGTCATATTTAAACAGTATCGGGTACCAGAGGTTTATCACACATACGATCACATCAAGAAGGATGGGGATCGAGAAGAGCAGTCTGGCTTTTTGGGATTTACAAAGGTACATGATAAGACAGTACATGGGGATCGTTCTTAAAATATACCCGGAAACCGCAAGGAATATTCTGTATCTGCTGTGATCGCCGGCGTATCCTAACGATCTTTCCGTACTTTCGGTTATTGTAAGGATCAAAAGAGACAATGCGATTATAAGCATCGTGCCCTTAAGATCCCGCTTGGAACCGCGGTTAAACAGAAGCATTATGATAAGTCCGACGGAGCACACGAGAACTCCGAAATTATTGACAAAATAATCGTACATGATAATGACTCCCTTATTATACAAGTTCTTTGTTTTTTAAATATGTGTCTGTCAGGATGGTCTGTACTTCGTTGCAGACCTCACGGAATTTAAGATGAGAAAGTCCCTGTGTCTCGATCGGCTTACCGTATTCGATGATCACGTGGGTTTTCTTTACTTTGGGAAGATGAGCTTCAAAAATATCATCTGAATTGTTGATGCTGACGGGGATTATAGGGCACTGAGCCTTTTCCGCGATCTTAAGGCTTCCGTCGTGGAAGTGCTCACCGAGAGGATTATCGGTCTTGTTACGGGTACCTTCGGGGAAAATACATATGCTTGAACCGTTTTTAATAAGTTCCGTAGCTTTATTTATCACTCTTAAGCCGTCACGAAGATCCGAGCGGTCCAGGAAAAGGCAATTCATAAAAGCCATCCAGATACTGAAGATCGGGATGCGCTTTGTCTCTTTTTTGGCCACATATCCGGTCTGACGTGGCACAAGTGTATAGGTTATTATAATGTCGAATATACTTCTGTGATTTGGTGCATATAAAACGGGACGATCGAGAGGTACGTTTTCTTTTCCGATGATCGTAAGCTTTGTGCCTGCCAGAAATATAAGAACGCGGAATGCATTGGTCACTATCCACTGCGAAGAAACAGCTTTTGCCTTCGGCGCAAAGAAACCTATTATCCATTCCACTATGATGACCGGTATTGAAAGGATCAGAAACAAAACGGTCCATGTAATTGCAAGCAGAAAACGTATCATTTAAAGCCTCCGAAGTGAGACCGCATCAGCATTTGCTTGATGTAGTTTCAAAAACTACATCCATTATAATGACTAAATAAAAGTAGTGCAAGACAGAGGTGAAAATTTTTGATACACTTAACAAAGTTAATATAAATAAGGAGAAAAGCTTTGATCATAAAAAATGTAAGTTACATTAATCCGATTGCAAAGACTGCGGAACAGTGCGATATCCTCATATCGGACGGAAGGGTTGCTTCTTTTGCAAAAGCAAATACGCTTAACGATGCGGATGAAAAGGTCATAGATGCGACAGGGCTTTATGCCTGCCCCGGATTTTTCGATATTCACGTACACTTTCGCGATCCCGGATTTACTCACAAGGAAGATATATATACCGGTGCGGCTGCAGCAAAGCGCGGAGGTTATACCGGTGTGGTCATGATGGCCAATACGGATCCCGCCATCGACAATGAGGAAACTCTTTCCTACGTGCAGAATAAGGGCTTGAACACAGGCATTCATGTATTTACCTGCGCTACGGTCACCAAAGGCCTTAAAGGTGAAGAACTCACCGACATGGTGAATCTTAAAAAGCACGGTGCGGTCGGTTTTACCGATGACGGCATCCCGATCATGAATGCGGATCTTCTTAAAAAAGCCATGATCAAGTGCAAGGAACTTGACGTTCCCATAAGTCTTCATGAGGAAGACAGGACGATGATAAAAGAAAACGGCATCAATTCCGGCTTTGCGAGCAATCACTATAATCTTTTCGGAGCCCCTTCCGAAGCCGAGGTTTCGATAGTAAGACGTGATATCGAGATAGCAAAAGAAACGGGTGCAAAGCTCGATGTGCAGCATGTAAGCACGGCGGGAGCCGTTGAACTTATACGAAAAGCGCATAAAGATGGCTACGACAATATATACGCGGAAGTGACACCGCACCATTTCTCGCTTACGGAAACGGCTTTATTTGAATACGGAAGCAATGCCAAGATGAATCCGCCGCTTCGTACCGAGGAAGACAGGCTTTCTGTCATCGAAGGCATTAAAGACGGCACGATATGCTGTATTGCGACGGATCATGCACCACATGCCTTAAACGAAAAGCAACTTCCGCTCACCAAAGCCCCTTCGGGGATAATCGGGCTTGAGACCGCATTTTCACTGGGCTTTGAAAAACTTGTCAAAGAGGGCCATATAAGCATATACAGGCTTATAGAACTGTTATCCGTGGGGCCGAGAAGTATTTACAACATGAAGTGTCCCGCGATCAATGAGGGAGATCCTGCCGATATTGCGATATTCTCTATGTCCGAAAAATGGGTATTCGATAAAAGCGTATCGAGATCCTTTAACACGCCGTTTGCAGGCAGGGAAATGACGGGAAAGATCAAGTATACCATTTGCGGAGGAAGAATCGTATATGAAGATGTATGAGGAAGCGACAGTTGTGTCGGTTAAAGAAATTGCCCCTTTGATATTTGATATGACGGTAAGTGCAAAGTCAGCAAAAGAAGCGGTCCCGGGTCAGTTCGCAATGATATACCCGAAGAACCCGTCCACTCTTCTTCCGAGACCGATCAGTATCTGCGAGAAGTCGGACGATGAGCTTAGATTTGTATTTCGTATAGCAGGCAAGGGTACAAAGGAGTTTTCAACATATAAAAAGGGAGATCTTGTGCGTATTCTTGCCCCGCTCGGCAACGGATACGATATAAATGCATTAAAAGGAAAGAAAGTGATCGTAACCGGCGGAGGTATCGGTATCCCGCCTATGCTTGAACTTTTAAAGACCCTAAAGGCAAACGGTACAGAAGTTTTGGGTATATTCGGTTACAGGGACAGCGTTCTTTTTCTTAAGGAAGACTTTGAAAAATTCGGAAAAGTTTATATTGCGACCGAAGACGGAAGTGTAGGTACGAAGGGCAATGTCCTTGATGCGGTAAAAGAACATGACATTGATTTTGATGTGATCTGTGCCTGCGGACCGATGCCGATGCTTAAAGCGGTCAAGAATTTTGCGGGGGAAAAGGGCAAAGATGCATACATATCGCTCGAGGAAAGAATGGCCTGCGGTGTCGGCGCATGTTTGGGCTGTGTATGCAAGACTGTCAAAAAGGATGTGCATTCACATGTCAACAATGCGCGTGTATGTACGGAAGGTCCCGTATTTGATGCAAGAGAGGTGGAAATCTGATGAATACAAAGGTAAGTATTGCGGGTGTTGAATTTAAAAATCCGGTCACCACTGCTTCGGGAACCTTCGGATCGGGTATGGAATATTGCGAATTCGCGGATCTGAACAGACTCGGTGCGGTTACCACAAAGGGTGTGGCAAGCGTGCCGTGGCCGGGAAATCCCACACCGAGAGTATGTGAAGTGTACGGCGGCATGCTTAATGCCATAGGGCTTCAGAATCCGGGTATAGATGTTTTCTGTAAAAGAGATATCCCGTTTTTGAAAAAGTTTGATACGAAGATAATAGTAAATGTTTGTGGAAAAACCGTCGAAGAATACCTTGAGGTTGTGGAAAGATTGGCAGATGAACCGGTTGATATGCTTGAGATCAATGTTTCATGTCCCAATGTAAAAGAAGGTGCGATAGCTTTCGGACAGGATGCCGACTGCCTTTTTGGCATAACGAAAGAGATCAAGAAGAAGGCAAAACAGCCTGTTATCATGAAGTTAAGCCCCAATGTCACAAGGATCGCCGATATGGCAAAGGCCGCCGAAGCAGGCGGAGCCGATGCGATATCTCTCATCAATACGATCACGGGTATGAAGATAGATATCGAAAGACGCAAGTTTGTGCTTGCCAATAAAACCGGCGGAATGTCCGGCCCCGCGATCAAACCCGTTGCGGTCAGGATGGTGTATGAGGCTTCACATGCGGTTAAGATCCCGACTATCGGTATGGGTGGGATCGCCTCTTATGATGATGCTATCGAGTTTATGATGGCGGGAGCCACAATGGTGGCGGTAGGAGCCGCAAACTTCACGAATCCCAATACAACAGTCGAGGTTGTAAACGGCATAGAGGAGTTTATGAAGACTCACGGTATTGAAGATATCAATGAAATAATAGGCTGTGTATAGATACAAAAACACCGGCGACGTAAGTCACCGGTGTTTTTGCGGGTTGGGCTGTTAGTTTTCTGATGTTAAACCGGCCTGTGCCAGTAAATCGTCGAATTTCTGCATTACAGCTTCGTAGGTCTTTTTTGAGATCTCGGGAAGTTCTCCGCCCCAGGTCTTTTCTGCCTCCTTGTAGCCTTTTATAAAGGCATCGCGCATGCTTTCGATCTTGGAGGGGTCTCCGCCTGTAAGAGCATTAGCAAAATCGATGATCCTGTCTGAGGTTGCCTTAACGCCCCAGTAACCGTCTTCTGCGATATCTGCCTCAGCTTGAGCTTTTGTCTCTGCGTCTACGGTGAAGTTGCCTTCACGTAAGAAGGTCCAGATGTCATTGGCTGTGGCATAAGCGTTACTCTGCTTGGTAATAAGCTGCGTAACGATATCCTGAAGCTGGTTGTAATGAGCCTCGGCATCAGCTTTGAGCTTTGCTATAAGCTCGCTGTTGGCCTTGTAGGTTTGAGTAGGGATCTCCAAAGCGGGCTCGTACACAACACCGTTTTCTTCGGCTTCGGTTTCTTTAACCTCGACTGCCGCTTCAGCTTCCCTCACAGCGTTACTGTTGTAAGCTGCATAACTATCACCTACTTTCGTAATTCCGTTTACGTTCATAGAGTGTCCTTTCTTCGCATCCGTGCGATCGGTGAATAGTTATTATCTCCAAAATGGAGACAAGGATACTTTTCTAATTCTTTTATCGGATATAATCTTCAAAAAGTAAAGAGGAATAAAGAAAAAATTTTTAAAAATAATAAAAAGATGGTACAATTGTTTAAAGAATATTGTATACAACATACAGAATGCGAAAATCATGATCAAAGAAAAAGCCTATGCAAAAATAAATCTGTCATTAGATGTATTGGGAAGACGCGAAAACGGTTATCACGACGTTAAGATGATAATGCAGTCCATAGATCTTCACGATGAGCTTACGCTTGAAAAGACAGACGGCGGTATCGTTCTTTTGCTCGATAATGCCGAACTTAAAGCCGAGGAAGAATCGGGCAGGGAGAATATAATCACAAAAGCCGCAAAAGCGTTCTTTGACCGTACAAAGATAAAAGGCGGAGTTAAGATAAAACTTGTAAAGAATATCCCGATCGCCGCAGGAATGGCGGGAGGAAGCACCGATGCGGCATCAACGCTTCGCGGGCTTAACAGACTTTATGAGACAGGGTTATCGACAGAAGAACTTGAGAAGATCGGGGTCCTGATCGGAGCGGATGTGCCTTTCTGCATAGAAGGCGGCACGAAATTAAGTGAGGGGATAGGAGAGATACTTACAAAACTTCCTTCGCCTTCCCGTACTGAGATCGTAATATGCAAGCCCGATATAAATGTTTCCACGAAGGAAGTGTACGAGCGATTCGATGAGCTTAAAGATCCTTATCATCCCGATGTGGATGCTATGGTCGAGGCACTTAAGGCGGATAATCAAAAGAGCGTGGCGAAGCTTCTGGGCAATTCTCTTGAAGATGTCACAAAGTCGCTTCATCCGATAATAGGCGAAATAGAAGATCTTATGGAGAAAAACGGCGCAACACGCGCGATAATGAGCGGTTCGGGGCCTACGGTATTTGCTATAGTCGCTAAAGACAAAAAGGATAGACTTGTTACGCTTCTTAAAGAACGCTATCCTGCATTTTATGTGAAAGGACATTATTATGACTGAACTATCCCTTAATATGGATGAGTATCTGCCGTTAAGAGATGTTGTATTCCATACATTGAGGCGGGCAATTTTAACGGGTCAGTTAAAGCCGGGTGAAAGGCTTATGGAGATACATTTGGCCCAGAAGCTGGGTGTAAGCCGCACTCCCGTAAGAGAAGCCATACACAAGCTTGAACTTGAAGGCCTTGTGACCATGATGCCAAGACGTGGGGCACAGGTTGCTCAGATTTCCGAAAAGGGTCTTAAGGATGTGCTTGAGGTCAGACGTGCGCTTGATGCCTTTTGTGCGGAACTTGCCTGCGAACGTATAACGCCCAAAGAAGAGGAAGAACTTAAGAAGGCCTGCAAGGAATTTGAAGAGGCTGTAAAGATCGGAGATCCCACGCTGATCGCCACAAAAGATGTGGCATTTCACGATATCATAATCAATTCCACGGGGAATGAGCGACTTATTTCCACCATAAACAATCTTGCGGAGCAGATATACAGATACAGATTTGAATATATCAAAGATGCATCGCAACGTCCGAGGCTCATGGAAGAGCACAGGACTTTGCTCGATGCTATTCTTAACAAGGATTTAGCAAGAGCGGGAAAGGCTGCAAGGATCCATATAGACAATCAGGAGATCTCAATTCTTTCGCAGATATATCCGGAGGGTTAAATTGCTGAATAAAGACGTAAACGTTTCGGTTCTGGGCAGACAGTACAGTATTAATAACACTGACGGAAGCGATGCCGTGAAAACCGAATATAAAGGACAATATTATATAAAGAACGGAAAACACTATGTTTTATATGAAGAAGTATCCGGTGACGGAAGTGTCACAAAATGCAGACTCAAGTTTGACGATACCACATTGGAACACAATAAAAACGGAGAGTTGACCACCAGATTTTTCTTTGAAAAAGGCACAAAGCATCAGACAAATTACACAACTCCGTTCGGTGATTTTTTAATGGGGATCGACACCAAGGAATTCGAGTTTAACGAATTTGGGACAAAAATTAATCTCCGTGCCGTATACGACATGGAGATCAATGATGAATTTGCTTCCGAAAATGAGATCATAATAGAGATAACTTCTATTTAACGCTCTTTGCACCGGCTTTAACCTGCATTTTTTCAACCCAGGCTTTAAAGCCTTTTTTCTGTTCGACAGGCTTGTTGTTTTTGCCGTGAAGTCCTTTGACTTCGGTGATGTAGATCCCGCTTACGACTGCTTTGACTTCTTTTTTGACAGGAACCTGATCGAAGATCTTTTCATCACACACAAGACTCATTATCTGCGGACCGACCTTGGCTTTTACAATGGGAAGCTTTGCCCGGCGCATAAGCTTGGGCGACTGGTCCAAAACCGCCTGCGGGAGTCCCGCATCGATAAGTCGCATCCTCTTCTTATCTATAATAAGCATCGAAACAGTCTGCTTGTACTGTGCGATCTGTTCTTCCTGCTCAGCCTGACGCTTCTGAGCTTTCTTACCGAGAAAATAAAGTACTATGATCACCGCGATAAGGACTGCGGCAATGATGATCGTTATCAACAAACCCTTAGGCATACGCATAACCTCCGTATAAAACTTTCGCGACTTATTATGACATAAATTAGAGGGTGGGGCAAGGGAAACTTAAAAACATCACGGATTATATATCAAAATTTTAAAAATCCTTTATTTTTCACAGAAACTGTGCTATAAATTTTTTATTGTGAAACAGGAAAAGAAAGGTTTTGTTATGAAAAAGAATTTATGGGCAGTGCTCGCGGTTTCTTTTGCCTTAGCCTGTGTTGCGGGCTGCGGAGAAGAACCCGAAAGCGTGCTTGACGGACCGGGCTCGGTCAATGCGATCGAACTTGATGTTTCCGATAATGAGATTGGCGATAAGGATACATCCGTACAGTCACCCGGCGTGGGCCTTGTTAAGATCGGACAGTATAAAGGACTTACCGTGGAAGCTGAAAAATACAACCCTTCGGAAGCGGAAGTCAAAGAAACGGCGTCATATTTTTACAGTGAAGAAGCGCGCAAATTTACCTGGAACAAAGAAGTTGCCGAAAACGGCGATATTGTTGTCATAGATTATGTCGGCAAACTCGACGGAGTTGAGTTTGAAGGCGGAAGTGATACCGATTATGCATTGGAACTCGGTTCAGGATCATTTATCGAAGGTTTCGAGGAGGGCCTTATCGGGGCCAAAGAAGGTGAAGTAAGAGATTTAAACCTTAAGTTCCCCGATGAATACCATAATGCGGATCTTGCGGGAAAAATGACGGTATTTACCGTGACCGTCCATAAGATCATACCTCCGATGTCGGATGATACGATAATGGCGCTTCAGAGTCCTGCATATACAAACGTCGAAGAGTTCATGGAACAGACAAAGCAGACGATCATCGATTATTACAGTGCGGATTACGAGACTACGGTGATCACGGGCGTGATCGATCAGATCACAAAAGGTTCGACCTGGGGCACTCTTCCCGAAGATAAGATGGCAGAACAGCGTGAGGTTGTAAAATCCACATATTTCCAGGTTGCGGATCAGTACGGGATGGATGTCGAAACATACCTTGCTATGTACGGAACAGATCTTGACACTCTTGCAGGTTTATTTGTAAAGAGAGATCTTATATTGGATAAGATCGCAGAGCTTGAAGGCCTTGTTGCAACGGACGAAGAGATGGATCAGAGTATTCAGGCGATGATAGATAATTACTATCAGGACGGAAGTACGGTCGAAGATTTTTACGCTCAGCGTGATAAAGAAGAATACAGAGAATATTGTACACTTCAGAAAGTGTATAATTTCCTTTTGGATAATACGAACGTCGTTGTACCGGAAGGGTTCGGAAGCGTAAGCGGCGCAGAATAGGAGAAAGATATGGAACTTACTGATATTAAAGATTTATTCAGAGAAAAAGAAAAGTATGTCGGCAAAGAGGTGACCGTCGGAGGCTGGGTCAGAAGTATAAGAGATTCCAAGACATTCGGATTTATAGTGATAAATGACGGTACTTTCTTTGAACCTTTACAGATAGTATATTCGGATAAACTTGATAATTTCGATACGATCTCAAAGCAGAATGTCGGAGCTGCAATCGTGGCAACCGGTAAGATCGTGGCAACACCCGATGCCAAGCAGGCATTTGAGATGCAGGCGGAAAACATCATTATAGAGGGTGCTTCGACTCCCGATTTCCCGCTTCAGAAAAAGCGTCATTCACTTGAGTATCTTCGTACGATACCGCATCTTCGTGCACGTACCAACACCTTTGAAGCGGTATTCAGAGTACGTTCGCTTATTGCATATGCGATCCATACATTCTTTATGGACAGAGGTTTTGTATATGTACACACACCTTTGATCACAGGTTCAGACTGTGAAGGCGCGGGCGAAATGTTCCAGGTTACAACGCTCGATCTTAACAACATTCCTTTGACCGAGGACGGAAAAGTCGATTATACAAAGGATTTCTTCAACAAGACCACAAACCTTACGGTTTCAGGTCAGTTGAACGTTGAGACATATGCATTTGCATTTAAGAATGTATATACCTTCGGACCGACATTCCGTGCAGAGAACTCTAACACCACAAGACATGCCGCAGAGTTCTGGATGATCGAGCCCGAGATCTGTTTTGCGGATCTTACCGACGACATGATCCTTGCAGAATCCATGCTCAAATTTGTTATCAACTATGTGCTTGAGAACGCTCCCGAAGAGATGAACTTCTTCAACAACTTTATCGATAAGGGTCTTATCGACAGGCTTAAGCATGTTGCAAGTTCGGATTTCGGCCGCATCACTTATACGGATGCGATCAAGATACTTGAAAAACACAACGATGAGTTTGAATATCCCGTTCACTGGGGTTCCGATCTTCAGACAGAGCATGAAAGATATCTGACCGAAGTTGAGTTCAAGCGTCCTGTATTTGTTACCGATTATCCCAAGGAGATCAAGGCATTTTATATGAAGCTTAACGAGGACGGCAAGACTGTTGCCGCAATGGACTGTCTTGTTCCCGGGATCGGTGAGATCATCGGCGGTTCCCAGAGAGAGGACGATTACGATAAGCTTTTAAAGCGTATGGAAGAGTGCGGTCTAAAGAAAGAAGATTATGACTTCTACTTAGATCTTCGTAAGTACGGAACCGCAAGACACGCGGGCTTCGGACTCGGCTTCGAGCGTTGCGTTATGTACTTAACGGGCATGGGCAACATTCGTGACGTGCTTCCTTTCCCCAGAACAGTTAACAACTGCGAACTTTAATATTCGATCGAATTAAGCATCGCTTATGCGATGCTTTTTCGGCTTTACGGAGAATGCATGAGATTAAAAGAAAAAATAAATTCATTATCCAAATATGAATTGATCGCTTTGCTGTTTCTTACGGCACAGCTTATTTTAATATTCATCTTTAATATAGTATGTGCACCCAGGTATATTGACTGTGATTCCGCAAAACTTATGGAACATATCATAAAGATGTGGGAGCATAAGACACTTGCCATCGATAACTGGTATTATTCCACTACGATCGAGTGGGACTGTACGGCAATGTTTGCCATTCCGTTCTATGCGATCACCAAGAATATCTTCTTTGCATGTGCATGCTCAAATCTTATTCTGGCGATCATCTTTGCATGGACCGTTGTCTTTATCTTCGGAAAAGAAAAGCGCATGGCTTCTTTGATAGCGCTCAGTATGATCTTTTTCCCTTGGAAACTGGGGACGCTTGAGTATTTTAACATGATGTTCTTTGCGGGAGCACAGTACATCGTAAAGGTTACGACTCCGCTTATGCTGGTGGGTCTTCTTCTGTATATAGTGAGGAATGACACAAAAGAATGGTGGAAAAAACGCGGTTTTATGGCGATGCTGATCGCATTCGCATTCTATCTTTTCGTGACAACGGCATCAAGTTCGGTTTATGTCTGTGCAACCGCAGTTTTCCCGGTAGTAATGGTCTACATATTATTCAGATTGAAAAACTGGGAAAAGATCAAAAGCAGTGAAGTTACGGTCGCGATCGTCATGTTTGTTACCGTGATCCTTGGTTTTATCATAAATCATGCTATTCTGGGCGGTACACGTGGCGACAGTATGACATATATGTCCGATTCCGATGTGCTTGAAAACATCCGTTCCGGATTTCTGGGAATCTTTCAGCTGTTTGATGCCGCAACACCGTACGAAGGGGCCGCGGTATTTGATTATTACGGAATCCGTATGATGGTCAAACTGTTATTCGTGGTATCGTGGTTTATATGCGCAATAGTGATACTTTCACGTATAATAAGGGGTAAGGCGGTTTTACGTGATAAATTTTTGATGGGAATATTCCTGTGGAACTGGTTTATCCTTATGATCACCGATACACGAGCCGGCTCACAGTTCTGTTTTGAATACAGATATTTTATCATCGGAGTGGTTCCGCTGATATTGGCAGCCTCGTTGCTTGTGTTTGAATATGTTAAAAGCATGAAGGCTCCGAAAACCCTTCTTTTCAGCGTTTTTCTTTTCCTTATGACTTTAATATATGTTGTGGAATACCGTGAAGTTTTCTCTTACGGAGAACAAAATCCGAATGTATATAAGATAGTCGACTATTTCAAAGACACCGATTACGAAAGGATCTATATTTTTTATGAGACCAATGAAGCGGACAAATTAAGGCTCGTTGGGAATCCGAAGCATTACATAGACATTATGGACGACGGTAAGACATGGGCATACGATTTTTATGACTGGTACGAAAACGGCCCTATTTTTCCGGAGGGTTCTGCGCTTATAGTTAAAAAGGACTTTGGTTTTGAGGAAGATACCGATTTCTTCGGATATCATATAGTGAAGTACGATGAGGTAGGGGACTATGACATTTTTTCTTTTGTTGATTATAATTAGTATGCGGGGGATATTATGACGGACATACCGGTGATCGAAGGGATCGACTGTGAAGCGGCGATCAAGGCCATGGGCGGTCGTACCGAAGGTTATAAAAAACTTCTGGGAAGTTTCCGAAGAGACATTCCATTCAAGATAAGATCGGTAAAAGAAGCATATGCAAGCAACGATCTTGAGACTTTTACCGTATTTGTGCACGGCATAAAGGGTTCGTCCAAAATGCTGGGGCTCAATGAGATCTCCGGCATGTTTTTAAAACTTGAAGAAGCCGGGAATAAAGGCGATGTAGCATATGTGGATGAAAATCTTTCCGGCAGTTTAAGCGCTTATGAGAAATATTATGAGATATTAATGCCTTTTGACGACAGGGAAAAAGAAGAGATAAGTGAGGACGTTTCCGAGTACGAACCGCTTGTGCTTCTTTCAAGGATAAAAGAACTGCTTGAAGATTTTGAAGACGAAGAGGCTTTAAAGAAGATCGAAGAACTCGGGAAGTGTTCTTTTACCGGAGTTCTTAAAGAAAAATACGAAAAGCTTTATGAGGCTGCAGACAGAGTTGATTATTACGGAGCAATAGATGCTGCGGGGTCACTCGCCTCAGAAATTATGGAAAAACTACATTAATCTGTTGAAAGGACGGTTGCGCAATGAATTTTCTCGAGGAAAGAATCGTAAAAGACGGAGTTGTAAAAGAAGGAAACGTATTAAAAGTTGACAGTTTTTTGAATCATCAGATGGATGTTTCTCTTTTTGATGAGATGGGGAAAGAGTTCGCAAAGCGTTTTGCCGGCAAGACCATCAACAAGATACTTACGATCGAGGCTTCGGGCATAGGCATTGCAAGTGTTGTTGCTCTTCACTTTCCGGGAGCTCCGGTCGTATTTGCGAAAAAATCGCAGAGTATAAATATCGATGGTGATGTATATACTGCCGAGGTGGAATCTTTTACGCATAAAAACATAAGTCACGTTATCGTATCCAGAAAATATTTAAGCCCCGAAGATCATCTTCTTATAATAGATGATTTTCTGGCAAACGGCTGTGCGCTTCAGGGACTTATCCAGATCGCCAATCAGGCCGGCGCGAGTGTCGAAGGTATCGGCATAGCAATTGAAAAAGGTTTTCAGCCCGGCGGAAGGATGATCAGGAATATGGGCTACCAGCTTGAATCGCTTGCGATTGTTGAGAGTATGGATGCCGCAAGCGGGACTATAGAGTTTCGTAAGCAGTAATGATCCAATTGACAATTTAGGACAAAAAACAATATAAAAATAGTCGAAAAATATCGAAATCACACATTGTATTTTGAAAATCAATGAGATACAGTATTTACTGTAGTTGATTTTAATAAACTAATCATGATGATTATGGAGGAGACAAAATGAAAAAGTTAACAGCTCTACTTTTAAGTTTGGTCATGGTCGTTTCTCTTTGCGCTTGTGGCGGTGCAGAGAAGGCTGAAGGATCCTCTAAGGTGAAGGCAGGATTTATCTTCCTTCATGATGAGAACTCCACTTATGACTTAAACTTCATCAACGCAGCTAAGGAAGCATGTGATGCTTTGGGCGTTGAATATCTTATGAAGACAAACATTCCCGAAGGTCAGGAATGCTATGACACAGCTTGCGAACTTGTTGATGCAGGTTGCAACATTATCTTTGCAGACTCTTTCGGTCATGAAGATTTCATGATCGAGGCAGCTAAGGAAAACCCGAATGTTCAGTTCTGCCATGCTACAGGTACAAAGGCTCATACAGAAGGTCTTTCCAACTACCATAATGCATTCGCTTCAATTTACGAAGGCCGTTACCTTGCAGGTATCGCAGCAGGTATGAAGCTTAATGAGATGATCGATGCAGGTACTATTACAGCAGATCAGACAAAGATCGGTTATATCGGAGCTTATACATATGCAGAAGTTATTTCCGGTTACACCTCATTCTTCTTAGGCGCTCGTTCCGTTTGCCCTTCGGCTACAATGGAAGTTACCTTCACAGGTTCATGGTATGATGAGACCGCTGAAAAGGAAGGCGCTAACACACTTATTAATGACGGTTGTGTACTTATCAGCCAGCATGCTGACTCCATGGGTGCTCCTACCGCATGTGAGACCGCAGGCGTTCCCAACGTTTCTTACAATGGTTCTACCGCAAGCGTTGCTCCCAATACCTTTATCGTATCTTCTAGAATCAACTGGACTCCTTACTTCAAGTTTGCAATTGAGTCCGTAAGAGACGGCAAGGCTATTCCCGCTGATTACACCGGTACGATCGCTACAGGTTCCGTTGTTCTTACAGATCTCGGTTCTGCTGCAGCAGCAGGTACTCAGGAAGCGATCGATAAGGCTAAGGCTGATCTTCAGTCCGGTTCACTTCATGTATTTGATACAGCAACCTTTACAGTAGGCGGCGCTAAGCTTGATTCTTACAAGGCTGATGTTGATACCGATGCAGCATACGAAGGCGATCACGAAGTTATCGTTAACGGCTTCTTCAATGAATCCGGCGACGGCTTCCGTTCAGCTCCTTACTTCGATGTACAGATCGACGGCATCACACTTCTTGATACCGCATTCTAATATTTTCAAAAGGAATTTAAAAAGGCTGTCGCTTTTGCGGCAGCCTTTTTTGATCCTATTTTTTTATTTTATGGATGAGCTTATCCGCAAGTTTGGTAAGCTTTTTTGAAAGTGTGATAAGCGGTTTGTTGATCACGGCGGAGATAGCGACGGTTATCGCAAGGCAGATAACAAATACGATCAGAAAGCTTATGTAATAGGGTTCAATGTTTATCTTAGCGAAAAGCCATCCCCCGATCCTTTTTTGTATCACAACATGAGTTAAGAAGATGCTCATACTGATGCTTCCGATATATGCCAAAGGCTTAAATGACATCAGTTTCTTTACGGGCTTACAATAGTTTACCGATAATATACCGAACATTGCCACAAGGCCCATCTGCATAAATTTCCATTTGCTTTCTTCTGCCGGAAGAGTTACATACAAAAGAATTGTTGCTATATATAACAGCCATTTGTATTTTAGATCCTCAAAGTTTCGTATAACGATATAGACGATATTTCCGAGTACGCACACAAGTACCCACACATCCGCAAGTGCGATATACATTGCAATGAGTTCGATTATCACCGTTCTTGCATCGGACCTGTATGCACCGTTAATATATGAAAGAACGGAAGCCGCAAAGAAATATCTTATACACCAGAAGGTAGGATAGATCAGATCGTTTAAAAGAAAACTGTCTGAAATTACCTGTAAAACAGCCCTAGCGCTTATACCGTTTTTTGGAATATTAAGGGCCACGATCAAAGAGTTGATCATGAATGCCGCCAGAAAAAAGTAGATGTATCTGTTTAAGGAATTAAGAAAAACACGTTTTCGCCTTTCGCCTGTTTTGTATGCGAAGAAGCCGACCAGCACGGAAAGTATCGCCGCGCCCATTTTTGCGTCCAGAAACTGTGTAAATAAGAAAGTTTCGTATACCAGCCAGTCTTTGTGATATGTCGCTATGAAATGTCCCACAAATATGGATATTATTGCCAGGGCTTTGTGAGTATCAAGCCACAGGATCCTTGAATCCTCAGATCGTTCTTTTACCTGCATATACTCTCCTTTTTATAAAACAGAGCCATCATATCATACATTCTTTAATTTTTTTTAAAATTAGTCTAAAGAAAAAGAGCATTTTACTTGCTAACGGGTGGTAATTTATGTAAAATTTAACGGGGTGGAAATTTGCCCCTTTTTGTATTTGATAAAGGAGATTTGCAGTGGAAAAGAAGACAGCGGCAGTGTCGCTACGTAACATTACAAAGACTTTCGGCTCCGTTATCGCCAACGAAAAAGTAGACCTTGATATATACAAGGGCGAGATACTGGCACTTCTCGGCGAGAACGGTTCGGGTAAAACAACGCTTATGAATATGCTTTCCGGCATATATTTTCCCGACGAAGGTCAGATCTTTATAAACGGACAGGAGGCTGTGATCGCATCACCCAAAGATGCATATGATTACGGTATAGGTATGGTGCACCAGCATTTTAAACTGGTGGATGTTTTGTCGGCAGCCGAGAATATAATCTTAGGTCTTCCCGGAAAACTTAATCTTAAGGAAGCCTCGGCCAAGATAAGGGAGATCTGCGACCGTTACGGATTTGAAGTCGATCCCGATCAGAAGATATATAACATGTCCGTTTCTCAGAAACAGACGGTTGAGATCGTTAAGGTTTTATACAGAGGAGCAGATATCCTTATCCTTGATGAGCCTACCGCAGTACTGACCCCTCAGGAGACGGAGAAACTGTTCAACGTTTTACGCAAGATGCGTGAAGACGGTAAGGCCATAGTTATCATTACACACAAGATGCATGAGGTTGAGAGCCTCTCCGACAGGGTTGCGGTTCTTCGCCGCGGTGCATATGTGGGAGATATGCTTACAAAAGATACAAATGCTCAGGAGATGACCAATATGATGGTAGGTCGCTCCGTTACCTTAAATATAGAGCGCCCCGAGCCCGTTGATCCGAAGCAGAGGATCGCCGTAAGAGGTCTGTCCATAAGAACTTTGGACGGAATACTTAAACTCGACGATGTTTCTTTCGACGCATACAGCGGTGAGATCCTCGGTATTGCCGGTATTTCCGGCTGCGGACAGAAAGAACTTCTTGAGGCGATCGCGGGACTTCAGTCAGCGGAAGCCGGCAGTATTTCATATGTATATGACGACGGACGAAAGGAAGAACTTTTGGGCAAGGATCCTTTAAAGATCCAGGAACTCGGCGTAACGCTTTCGTTTGTGCCCGAAGACAGACTGGGTATGGGTCTTGTCGGCAACATGGATCTTACCGATAACATGATGCTTCGTTCTTTCAGAAGAGGATCGAGTGTATTTACTGACAGAAAGGCACCTGAGAAGCTTGCCGAAGAGGTGGTGGAAGATCTTGAAGTTGTGACTCCGGGTATTTCGACTCCGGTAAGAAGACTCTCCGGCGGTAATGTTCAGAAGGTTTTGGTCGGACGTGAGATAGCATCCGCTCCAAAGGTATTGCTTACGGCATACGCGGTAAGAGGCCTTGATATCAACTCTTCTTATACAATATATGATCTTATAAACAGGCAGAAGAAGCAGGGCGTGGCTGTTATATTCGTAGGCGAAGACCTTGATGTTCTTCTTCAGATATCCGACAGGATATTGGTGCTCTGCGGCGGAAAAGTCAGCGGAATAGTGGACGGCCGTACGGCAGATAAAAATGAAGTCGGCTTAATGATGACACAGGTGGGAGGCAGGAAAGATGACAAGTAAAGTAAAAGAACCCTTATTCCACATTGTCAAGCGCGACAACATTTCAAAGAAGCAGGAGTGGATAATACGAGGTGCGGCTATAATCGCGGCACTTATCGTATGTGCTTTGATCACTACGATCCTTACCGGTGATAACCCCATTAAAGTATACGGTACCATTATTTCGGGCGCGTTCGGAAGTGCGAGAAAGACATGGGTAACACTTCAAAACCTTGCGATCTTGCTTATAATTTCACTTGCGCTTACGCCTGCATTCAAGATGCGATTTTGGAACATCGGCGGTGAAGGACAGGTGCTTATGGGCGGTCTTGCCGCAGCATCTTGCATGATCCTTTTGGGTGACAGACTTCCCAAAGGTTTAAGCGTTCCGAACTGGTTTGTAGTAGTGCTGATGATCGTAACAAGTCTTCTCGCAGGTGCGATCTGGGGATTTATACCCGCAATCCTTAAAGCCAAGTGGAATACGAATGAAACACTTTCCACCCTTATGATGAACTATATCGCCACACAGCTTGTGGCATATTTTACGATAGTATGGGAAGTTCCCAAAGGTTCGGGAAAGATCGGTATCATCAACCAGAATACAAACATAGGCTGGCTTCCCCAGATAGGAAATAAGTATCTTTTAAGCATAATCGTTGCGGCGGTCATCACCGTTGGCATGCTTATCTACCTAAATTACAGTAAGCATGGTTACGAGATCGCGGTTGTCGGCGAAAGTGAGAAGACCGCAAGATATGTAGGTATGAAGGTCAAGAAGGTCATTGTACGTACAATGCTCTTATCCGGTGCATTATGCGGACTTGCCGGACTTTTACTGGTCGGAAGCATCAATCATACAGTCACGACTACGATCGCAGGCGGTCAGGGCTTTACAGCTGTTATGGTCTCCTGGCTTGCAAAGTTCAATCCGATAACAATGGTATTTACAAGTCTGCTCATCGTATTCTTGGGGCGCGGTGCAAGTGAGATCTCCACGGCATTCGGCTTAAACCAGTCGTTTTCGGATATATTAACGGGTATCATTCTTTTCTTCATAATAGGATGTGAGTTTTTCATTAACTATAAGATCAACTTCAGAAAAAAATCCAAAGAGGAGGTAAAAGAAAATGTTTGATATAGTTGCATTTATACCCCGTGCCGTCGGGCAGGGCATCCCTCTTCTTTACGGTAGTACAGGTGAAACTCTTACACAGAAATCGGGTAACTTAAACCTTGGTATTCCGGGTGTCATGTATGTGGGCGCCATAAGCGGAGTAATAGGTGCGTTCTTTTACGAGAATTCCGTGCCTGCGGGTGAATCCTTAAACGGTTTTCTTGCAATATTCATCCCGCTTCTGTGTTCACTTGTCGGCTCGCTTCTGATGGGACTTTTATATTGCTTTTTGACGGTTTCGCTTCGTGCCAACCAAAACGTTACCGGTCTTGCGATGACCACATTCGGTGTGGGTTTCGGTAACTTCTTCGGCGGCTCGCTCATCAAGATAGCCGGTGCGGATGTGCCTTCGATAGCGTTGTCAAAAACAAGTTTATATTTCAGTGCATCGCTTCCGTTTGCGGGAAAGCTCGGGTGGTTCGGAAAGGTGTTTCTTTCATACGGATTTCTGGCTTATATAGCGATCATCATCGCATTTACCGCTTCTGCGATACTTAACCATACAAGAACAGGCCTTCATCTGCGTGCGGTAGGTGAAAGCCCAACAACTGCCGATGCGGCAGGTATCAACGTAACGGCCTATAAGTATTATTCAACGTGCATAGGCTGTATGATAGCGGGGCTCGGCGGCCTTTATTACGTAATGGATTATGCCTGCGGCGTATGGTCAAATGATGCTTTCGGCGACAGGGGCTGGCTTGCGATCGCACTTGTAATCTTTACGATCTGGAAGCCCAATGTGGGAGTTATAAGTTCCATTCTTTTCGGCGGTCTTTATATCCTGTATCTCTATCTTCCTACAGGTATGGATCATATGGAATATAAGGAACTTTACAAGATGATCCCTTATATTGTAACTCTTGTGGTCCTTGTGATCACGAGTATGCGCAATAAGCGTGAGAATCAGCCGCCCGCATCGCTCGGTCTTCCTTATTTCCGCGAGGAAAGATAATGAAAGTTTATGTGATCCGTCACGGTACGACCGACTGGAATGCCGAAAAGCGGCTTCAGGGCAACAGCAACACAAAGTTAAACGAAAAAGGAAGAGACCAGGCGCGCATAACCTCGGAAGCCCTCAAAGATATTGATTTTAAGTACATTTTTTCCAGTCCTTTGGACAGAGCATATGAAACAGCGTGTATACTTAAACGTGATCGAGATGTAGAAGTCATCAAGGATGACAGACTTATCGAGATGGGTTTCGGTGTCGATGAAGGTGTGACTTTTGAAAAAAGAACGCCGGGCTGCAATGTGTTTTTTGAAGCTCCCGGTGAGTATGTGCCGCATGAGACCGCGGAATCGATAGAAAGTCTTTTTGAGCGCACGGCTGACTTCATTTATAACGTTTTGGTGCCGCTTTCGGAAAAGGAACCCGATGCCAAAGTGCTTATAAGCGGTCACGGCGCCATGAACAAAGGACTCATGGGTGTTTTTCTTAAAAGAGACAAGGCCCGTTTCTGGGACGGAGCTTGGCAGAGAAACTGCAGCATCACCACTTATGAAGTTAACGGCAAAGATTTTAAGATGCTTGAAGACGGATTGAATTTTTGCGGGCTTGATTGACGGACTTTGTTTTTGCCGAATAAGGTTTGAATCTTGACATCCCGTATAATATAATCAGAAATATAATTTTTTACAAATATCATATTATTAGGAGGCGCTCTATGTCAGACGCAAGACAGAATTATTATGAAAGCAGCGAAAACATAAGACCCGATTCCATGGTCAGGATCGAGACAAAGGAACAGGCTGATAAGTTTATCGAAGAGCAGGTAAAGGCACTTCGTGCACAGATCGGTGACGGAAAAGTTCTTTTGGCCCTTTCGGGTGGTGTTGATTCGTCGGTTGTGGCAGCATTACTTATCAAAGCAATCGGCAAACAGCTTACCTGTATCCATGTTAACCACGGTCTTATGCGTAAGGGCGAGAGCCAGATGGTTATCGATGTATTCGAGAAGCAGCTTGGTGCAAACCTTGTATATATTGATGCAACGGACAGATTTTTGGATCTTCTTGCAGGCGTGAGCGATCCTGAACAGAAACGTAAAATAATAGGCGGCGAGTTCATAAAGGTATTTGATGAAGAAGCCGCAAAGATCGAAGGCGTAGGCTTCCTTGGCCAGGGCACGATCTACCCCGATATCCTTGAGAGTAAGGACGGTATCAAAGCTCATCACAATGTAGGCGGACTTCCCGAAGAAGTTAAACTTGAGCTTGTAGAGCCTTTGAAACTTTTATTTAAGGACGAGGTAAGAGTAGTCGGTGCAGCACTCGGACTTCCCGATGAGATGGTAAACCGCCAGCCCTTCCCGGGACCCGGACTTGGCGTAAGATGTACGGGCGCCATCACAAGAGATCGTCTTGAGGCACTCCGTGAATCCGATGCAATCCTTCGAGAAGAGTTCAAGAATGCAGGCCTTGATAAGAAGGTTTGGCAGTACTTCACCGTAGTACCCGATATGAAGGCAACAGGCGTCAAAGACGGCAAGCGCGCATTTGAGTGGGTATGTATCATTCGCGCAGTCAACACCAAGGATGCAATGTCTGCCACTATAGAGCGCGTAGACTGGGAACTTCTTGAAAAGATTTCCTATAGGATTACTCACGAGGTTAAAGGCATCAACAGATGTTTGTATGATCTTACAGCGAAACCTACCGGGACAATAGAATTTGAATAAGCTACAAGCCGAGTAAACGACAATAAAAGCGTCTGGCAAATTTATTTGCCCGGGCGCTTTTTATTTGTCGTTTATTGGGCGCCGGCCCACAGCGAGTAAACGCGCAGAGTTTACGAGCTGCGGCTTGTAGCGACAAGTTCGCGATGTACATGGGCGCCGGCCCACAGCGAGTAAACGCGCAGAGTTTACGAGCTGCGGCTTGTAGCGATATAATAAATTATACGTTGACAACGTATATTATGACGCTTGAGGAAAATGGGCAAATACAAGACGAAGAATCGATAAGGGGGAAACGTGCAGATGACAAATGATAAAGTTCAGCTATTTGAGGATTAACCAATAAGGACAGCTTGGGTTGAGGATGAGGAAGAATGGTATTTTTCAGTTGTGGATGTAGTGCAGGCATTAACAGAAAGCGCGGATTGAAGAAGTAATAGATCCAGAGTTGACTATCGAGAGGAATATGAGAATTAGAAACTTCCGGGAGAGTTTACTGCGATAGCAATAAAGCGTTGAGTAAAGTTTCGTTATAATGATTCTTTCTATATATCACAGCGCAGATATTCGTTATCATTCTTTTTGTAAGGCGCCGATACATAAAAAAGCAAAAACGAAAGGATGATAAAAATGAACAGAGATATATTTATAAAGAACCTGACCGGTGACAGGATCAAGATGAGTCCCAAGGGCAGATGTGCCAATGAACTGACGGTTGAAGAGTTCGAAAAAGGATATGAGTGCTTTTTCGATATGATCTTTGAGATCGCGGCTACGGATGTTTCTTCATTAACAGGCTATGGGGAATTTAACGAGGATAATAAAGCACCTTATGCCACTTTTGAGGAGTTTGTACGTGAGACATTCAACGAGGATCAGGAAGGCTACTGGCACAACTGGACACAGATGTTTGAAACAACATTTTTAAAGAAAGATTATTTTGATAAGATATATGCTAAGATCATGCAGTATGCACCTTTTTGCGAAGGTCAGAGATTCCTTGCAAACAACAACACCTTCTTTGTTAACACGATCGTGGATGATGCGGGAAAAGTATATTGCGCAGATTGGGGCCGTGCCGGGATAATGGATTATATGATGGATTTTGCGATCCTTGATCTTAATAAGCCATATCTTCTGGTTCCGGAAAAACTGTACGAATATGCAGGGAGAAAAAATATCGAGATAAAGGATTTTAAAGAACGTTTTCTGTGTATGGCATTTTTTAAGGGACTTCACACACTTATGTGGCATGCTTCCATCGATGATCTTGAGTCATGCGAATCCATCACAAAATCGATAAATGAACTGGAAGAGCGCATGAACAGACTGGTTAAATAAAGATGAAATATGAAAACGCGAAGGATATTCTCCCCGCCAGCCTTTTGAAAGAAGTGCAGAAGTATGCGGAAGGAAAAGCCATCTATATACCTAAGCTCGAAAAAGCAAAGGGCTGGGGAGAAGCATCCGGTTACAGGGAAAAACTTAATAAAAGAAATGCGGTCATCTGCAGCAGATATGCTGCAGGTGTCGGCATTATTGAACTGGCTGAGGAGTTTTATCTTTCACCCGAATCTATCAAGAAGATCGTATATGGTAAGAAAATAAACCTTCCTGAGTATTCACCGAGCATTTACTCTGCAAAGCAGTATTCGGATGCCGGAGTAGGCGAAGAATGGGTAAGGATATATCTGGAAAATGATGGCTTGGAAACACCGGACGGATCAGAGTTTTTTCTGTCGGAACTTGTGAAGATCCCACTTAGGCTTATAGAAGATGATGCCGATACGGTAATTAAAGAAGAACCGGGCGGATACACAGATGTACCGTTGATCGCTTTATTTGAGGGCCACAGATTCAGAAGTTTCTGTGGAGAAGAATATCTTGCTTTGCTGAGAAAGGAAAAGAAGAACGCTCACTGGGCTTTTATTTTCGTGAGCCACAAGGAGTA
>JAEEGL014909514.1_pt1 | contig 54150 bp, 41 predicted proteins | sample 9134231 | NCBI WGS metagenome assembly JAEEGL01 (sample SAMN16246548, study PRJNA631951) | gut metagenome | biome: gut microbiome; feature: rumen; material: fiber-attached | host: Bos | place: Iran: Karaj | collected 2018-10 | reverse complement strand
CGTCATCTTGGTCAGGTCGCCTTCAAGGCTGTCGAAGAGGGCATCGCAGGATGTCATCGACAGGGAGAGGCACACAAACGCGGACAGAATGTATAATATCTTTTTCATCGGTATTCGAATTAGAAGTTGATATTGACACCACAGGTCACGGTGCGCATGACAGGCATGGTGTTGGACTGCATGGCGGCCGCGGACTCAGGATCGTAGGCGGCGATCTTCTTGTTGGTGAAGGTTAGCCAGTTGGTACCGCCGACGTAGACGCGGAGGGAACGCATGCCGACCTTGGAAAGAAGGTTCTTGGGAAGGGTGTAACCCAGCTCGAAGCTCTTGAGGCGGAAGTAGGTCGCGTCAAGCTGCGTGAAATCGGACGGGGCGTCGTACATGCCCGGACGCCAGTTGTTGGCATCGGAGGAGTCCATGAGGGCGGGCCAGTCACCCTCGACCTACTCGGTGGTAGGATCGTACGGGTCGTCGCCCTGGTGGGCCACATGGTAGCGGTCGAGATACATCGTGTAGATGTTGTTGTAACCGCCGTATCCGAAGGTGTGGAGCAGCCAGATGATCTTGGAAGTCATCGTAGCGCCCTGCCATACCATGTTGAAGTCGAGGTTCTTCCAGTTGAAGCCCATGTTGAGGCCGAACTGGAACGAAGGGTTGGCTTCAGGCCATGCATACTGGACGTCGTGGGCGGTGATGTAACCGTCACCGTTCCAGTCGAGGAGCTTGTACTGACCGAGGACGGTTGTCTGCATGCCGGTGTTGGCGTCGTACTTGACCGGGGAGTTGTAGATGTCCTCCCAGGAAGTGAAGCGTCCTCCCTCGAGACCGTACTTCCACAGGCCGTGATAGTCGGTCCAGCGGTTCTGGGTGCTGGCGGATCCGTTCATGATGAAGCCTGCTCCATAATAGTTCATGGAAGCATAGTACTGCGACGTAGCCTGCGACTCGATATGGAGGTTCATCGTACGGGAGATGGTGCCGGTTCCGGTGACGTAGTAGTTGAAGTCGCCGATGCGGTTGCGGTGCGACAGGGTGAGTTCCATACCGGCGGTCACGCGGGAGTCGACGTTGATCTGGGGTTCGGAGACACCGAGGATGGTCGGGGTGGAGCCGGAGCTGCGGCCGGCGATGCCGGTCTGCATGCGCTGGAACACGTCGAAGGTACCGCTGAACTTGTCATGCCAGAAATTCCAGTCGATACCGGCGTTCATCATGCGGATGTCTGCCCAGGTGAGGATGGTGTTGGCCACCTCGTTGTTGACATAGCCCTGGACCTGGCTGCCGGGAGTGAACACATAGGTGCTGCCGGGGGTGTAGCCCATCTGATAAGCGTAGGCGCTGCCCTGGGTCATACCGGTCTTACCGTCGGACCAGCGGAGCTTGAGGTTGCTGATCCAGGGGAGGTTCTCCTTGATGAAAGGCTCCTCGGAGATTCTCCAGCCGAGGGAATAGGACGGGAAGAAGCCCCATCTCTTGCCCTTCTGGTAGATATAGGTTCCGTCGTAACGGCCCATGACCTCGACAAGGTACTTGCTGGCGTACTCATAGTTGAGACGGCCGAGGTAGCCGGCGGTGGCGGAGGACATGCGGGATCCCGTTGCGGAATCGGTGCCTGCCAGACCGCTGTTGATCGTAGGATGGGTGAAGAAGTCGCCGAACAGGCGCTTGCCGGTAAGGTTGCGGGTGTTCATCTTCGTCGCCTCTGCGGCGGCCATCGCGGAGATGTTGTGCTTGCCGATGACCTTGTTGTAGTTGGCCTGGAAGCGGACGTACATGCGCTCGCGCTCATTCACCCTCTCGCGGTAGGAGTTCTCGTCGCCGCCTTCTCCGACGACCTCGTCATAATGCTCGGGATCGTAGGAGTAGAGGGGATAGACGGTCTTCTTGGTGTAGGTGCCGTCGTAGTTGAAGTCGTACGCACCCTGCAGGAGGAGCTTGAGGCCCTTCACGAAGTGGGGATTGTAGTTGAAGTTCACCGTATTCGTGAAGGCGCGGCCGCGCTTGTCGGTGTAATTCAGGTTGTGGTCCATCATCGCGATAGGGTTCTCGGTCGGGGACTGTCCCTGATAGGTGTAGTGGTTCGGGTTCTCGGGGATCGTGGCCGGGACGGTACGGTCGGAGAAGGCGATGTAGTTGAAGATCATGTTGGACTTCTCGTTGTACACGTCATCGTTGGCCGGGTCGGCCGAAGCGGTGGCGCGGAAGGAAGTCTGGTAATCCATCGACAGGTCGTCGGACAGCTTGAAGGTGAAGTTGCCGCGCAGGGTGTAGCGCTGGTACTTGTAGTTGTTGGGCGACTTGTAGATACTCTGGTCGTCGTTGAAGCTGCCGGAGATGAAGTAGGTCATCGACTCGTTACCTCCGCGGACGGACAGGTTGTGGGTCTGGGTGGTCGAATGGTGCTTCATGGCGGCGTTCCACCAGCTGAAGTTCTCCAGGGTTCCGTTCTCGGCGGCCTTGATGTCCTCGTCGGAGAACGGACGGTTGAACTTCGCCACGTCAGCCATTTCGTTGGAGAGCTTGACGTAGTCGGCGATGCTCACCTCCTGCGGCATCTTAGGCTTACCGAAGGAGAACACGTTGGAATAGGTCACGGAAGGCTTCTTCATCGCGGAACCCTTCTTGGTGGTGATCATGATGACGCCGTTGCCGGCGCCGAGGCCGTAGATGGAAGCCGAAGCGTCCTTCAGGACGGAGATGCTCTCGATGTCCTCAGGGTTCAGCTGGGAGAATTCAAGGTCGGTGTTGATGCCCTTGTTGCGGTTCGAATAGCTGCTGGAGCGGACCACACCGTCGATGACGATCATAGGGGCGCCGTAGCCGCGGAGGCTGAGGTCGGCTCCGAAGGCGCCGGGAGTACCGCCGGACTGGCGGATGAGAAGTCCCGGGACCTTGCCCTGGAGGGCGGTGATGACGTCGTTCTGCTTGGTCTTGGTCACGTCCTCCGAACGGACGGAGGTGATGGCGCTGGTCAGGGATTCCTTCTTCTGGGTACCATAACCGACGAGGACCGTCTCCTCGAGGCTCTCAGCCTCTTCTTCGAGGGTGACGTTGATGGCGGAACGGTCTCCGACGGTGATCTCCTGGGTCACGTAACCGATGAAGGAGACGACCAGGACGGACTGTGCATCCACGTTGGTGATGGTAGCATTACCGTCCAGGTCGGTGGACTGGCCGTTTGTGGTTCCCTTGACCTGGATGGCCGCTCCGGCCACCGGACCGTAGGAATCCACTACGTTCACTTTTACCGACTTGGTCTGAGCGCCCAGCCACGCAGGGAATGCCAGCATGGACGCTGTCGCAAGGATGAGTAAGAAAAATTTCTTCATGAGAACTGGTAATTAATTAGAATTGAATGTTATCAGAGTGGCATAGCCCCCTTTCGGGAGCAGACATAGGAAGCAGTTTCAGTGGCCAGCCTCTGGGCGTCCGCGAGGGAATCGCCACGGAGGTAAGCCACGACGAAGGCGGCGGTGAAGGCATCCCCCGCGCCGACGGTGTCGACGACGTCGACGTGCCCGACGGCCTGCGGGATGACTTCGTCAGCCGTAATCACTTCGCTGCCGTCGGCACCCCTGGTCAGGATGACCAGCCTGAGGCCGTAGGCGGATATCAGCGAGCGGCAGGCGGCTGCATCATCATCTCCGAGCCCGAACATGCCGGCGACGATGCGTATCTCCTCGTCGTTGATTTTCAGGATGTCCGACAGTTTCAGCGACTCCTCGATGACCTCCCTGGAGTAATAATGCTGGCGGAGATTGATGTCGAACACCTTGAGGGCGTCCGGACGCATGGCGCGCACGAAGGCGAGGACGGAGTCCCGCGAGCCCATCCTCTGGACCAGCGAGCCGAAGCACACGGCGTCGGCGCGTCCGGCGAGTTCCTTCATTTCGGGAGTGAACGGGATGTTGTCCCACGCGACGTCCTCCATGATGTTATAGGTCGGAACTCCCCTTTCGTCCAGTTCGACCTCAACGGTTCCGGTGGGCCTGTCAGTCACGGCGATAATGTGTCCCAGGCCTTTCGAATCCACGATTTCCATTATCTCGCGTCCGAGCGCGTCGTCGCCTATGGCGCTGACGGCCCAGCCGTCCTCGCCGAGGCGCATCGCGTGGTACGCGAAATTTGCGGGAGCACCGCCGAGGGCCTTCCCTGAAGGGAGCATGTCCCAGAGGATCTCACCGATCCCGACGATTACCTTCTTCATGCCTTCGGTTTCCTGAAAGATTTGAAATAAAGGTATGCGAGGTACAGGACACCGACGCTGACCACGATCACGGAACCGATCTGGGTGCCCATCGCATCAGAAAGGATACCCATCAGAAGCGGGAAGATAGTACCTCCGATGAGGCCCATGATCATCAGGCCGGACATCTCGTTGTTCTTCTCAGGCATATAGAGGAGCGCGTTGGAGAAGACCATCGAGAAGATGTTGGAATTGCCGTAGCCCACAAGGGCGATGGCGACGTAGAGACCTGCCAGGGAGTGGCAGAAGAACAGTCCTGCCATCGAGAGGACCATACAGGCAACGCTGACGGCGAAGAAGCCCTTCTGGGAGAACTTCGCAAGGATGAACGATCCCGTAAAGCATCCAAGGGTCCTGAACAGGAAGTAGATGCTGGTGGCGATGCCGGCCTTCTCCAGAGGCAGGGACAGGCGCTCCATGATGATCTTCGGGGCGCAGGTGTTGACGCCGACGTCGATGCCCACATGGGCGACGATGCCGAGGAAGAACAGGAGCACGGAAGTGTCACCCAGAAGCTTGAGGCAGTCGATGAAATTCGAGGATTTGTCCTTGGGAATCTCCTCCTCGATCTTTGTCATACCGAGGTATACCGCAGCGATGATAGCGAAAACGAGGAAGACGGGATAGAGCAGCAGCCAGTTGCCGAACTTGACCGAGGCCCAGCTGGCAATGATGGGAGCGATGAAGGAGGCGATGGCCTTGACGAACTGTCCGAACGTAAGCGTGCTCGCCAGCCTCTCGCCGCTCACGACGCATGTGATGAGAGGGTTGAGGGACACCTGCATCAGCGTGTTCCCTATGCCCAGGAGGCAGAAGGAGACGAGCAGTACAGGATAGTTGTACGCACACAGGGGCAGGACAAGGGCCAGGGCCGTCACCACAAGGCTGAGAAGGACCGTCTTGCGCTTACCTATGCGGTTCATCATCAAGCCTGTAGGAACGGACAGGAAGAAGAACCAGAGGAATACCATCGACGGAAGGAAGTTCGCCATCGTGTCCGATAAGGCGAAATCGGCCTTGACGTAGTTAGTCGCAGTACCCACCATGTCCACGAATCCCATCGCAAAGAACGCGAACATGATCGGCAGCAGCCTGGAAAGATTGGATTTGTTCTTTTCCATATGTTTGAAGTTGGATAAAGGTGTCCATTTCTCCGCCGGCAACCGGAATGGTCGTTAAAATGAAGCCGAGTGCACCGGAGCGTCCCGGTGCACAGGACTTCATACCAACCAATATTAACCAATTACCAACGATCGTCTTGAACAAATTTACCCAACCCCATACGCGTGGGCGCGCAGAATCCTTTCAAAAAAAAGCAGTATCCTTCCCCGCCCGCAAGCGAGGAAGGATACTGCCAAAAAGTGGAAAAATCGTACTACTGAAGTCCCAGTTCGGTCACCGTCAGTTTCTCCACGTTGAAACGGCCGCCGTCGGAATGGAATTCAAGGGCATCGTATGGCACGTCCGGGAACACGAGGTTGGTCATCGCGACACGGCCGCCGTCGATGAACACCTCGAGCGAGGTCAGGTCATAAAGTATCTTCAACCTGTGAGGACCTTTTACCGCCATTGGTGCCCAGGTGGCAAGAGCGAAATCATTGACGTAGTTCATGGAATTGGTCTTGCGCCTGTCGTGATTCTCGATTGCGTGGGTGGTGCTGTGCTCCGCGAAATCCGTCAGTCCGCTCTTGGTGCGGTCCATGACGAAACGCTGCAGGGAAGCGTCGAAGTACATGTCCACGACGTTCCCAGAGGCGTTCCTGAGCCGGAAGCCGGCCTTGCCCGTGGCCGGAACGACCACGTCCATCTCCAGTTCATATGCTCCGTCCGTGGAGTCGAACAACTTGATTTCCTGCGGTTTGCCCGCAGTCACAACCAGGCTTTCGACTGTCCGGGCGCCCTTTTCGAGATTCGAAAGCTCCGCGACGGGGTAAGCGCTGACATAGTATTCGCCGCCGTCCTTGAACAGGCCGAGCTCGCGCGGGATAGCGTTGGCGCTGCGGAAATACTTCGTGGGCACAATGGTGCCGTACTGCCAGTTGCTCATCCACGGCACCGCGATCACGCGGTCACCGGTGTTGGAGAAGCAGACCGTGGCGTAATGGTCTTTTCCCCAGTCGAGCCACTTGACAGTCTCCTTCGGCGAATCGCAGGTGAACGTCTTCCCGTCGAACTCTCCCGTGAAATACTGGGTGGCGCTGCCTCCGAAGAAGCAGCCGGGGTTGACATTGACTATCATCACCCACTTCGTCTCCCCTTCCGCAGTCGTCAGGGGGAAGAAGTCGGGGCACTCGAACTGGCGCGGCTGCACGCCGTATCCTTCGCCCCAGCCGCTCATGAACTCCCACTCCTTCAGGTTCTTCGAAGAATAGAAGCGCATCTCCTTGTCGGCGGACACGATCATGATCCATTTCTGCTCCGGCTCATACCAGAAGACCTTCGGGTCGCGGAAATCCTTTATGCCGTCGAAGGGGACAAGCACGGGATTGCCTTCATACTTCGTGAAAGTCATGCCGCCGTCGAGGCTGTAGGCCAGGCACTGGGTCTGCCAATACTCCCTCGAAGTGTTGTAGGAAGTATAGAAGGACACCACGGCACCCTCGCCGAAGCCTGCGGTATTGCCGTAGTCGACCACCGAACTGCCGGAGAAAATATGGCCGTAGCCGTCCCTGTAGATGGCGACCGGCTGATGCTCCCAGTGCACCATGTCACTGCTGGTCGAATGGCCCCAGTGCATGTTGCCCCAGACGCAGGCGAACGGATTGTACTGATAATAAAGATGATAGACCCCATCCTTGTAGAAAAGGCCGTTGGCGTCGTTCATCCAGCCGTAAGGAGGCGTGTGGTGATACACAGGACGGTACTTCTCGTCAGGAATTTCGGGAGCGGTGTCAGACAGGGATATAAGCTTCCAGGCTTCGGCAGCATCGATGCCGGAGAAACTTACGTCCTTGACGGAAGCTCCGAAATGTTTCAGGTCAAGGGGCACGCAGTAGTCAGGTTCCTCTCCCTCCCGGGCGAGCCGTATGTCCGCCACGTACAGCGTCTCCCCGCCCTTGTCTATGGTCAGGGTGACCTCACCGTTGGATTCCTTGACGGGGATGACCATGATGCTTTCCTCCTGCTCCCTTACGCAGGAGAGCAGGACGGACAGCACCAGGAAAGGCACGGATGCCAGTATGTATTTTCTTGTCATAAGTTATTTCTTGTCAAGCATCCCGCAGTTCTTGAGGAAATTGTAGAACAGGGTGGTCCAGATATTCACCGACTGGCCGTTCTCGCGATATCCGAAACCGTGGAAGGCTCTCGTAAACGAGTGTACCTCAAGAGGCTGGCGGGTCTTGTTCCACGCATTGTACAGCGCGGGCGTGTCGCCGAAACCGTTGGAAGAGGCGGCCTCGCCCGTGCTCGCGGCTATGAAGAGAGGCATCGGGTCGGCAGGTACCTTGTCCTCGAACCATGCCGGATAGATCATCCCGAGGAAGTCGGGACGGCTCATCTCGTCGTGGTCAAGTGCAACGTTGTAGACGATGTTGCCGCCGGCCGAGAAGCCGATGATGCCGATCGCCTTGGGATTGACTCCGTATTTCTCCGCATTCTTGCGGATATAGGTGATGGCGACGCGGGCGTCATCCCATGCCATCTTCCGGTCATAACCCTGCTCCTCGGCGATCTTCGCATGCTTCTCAGTGAGTTCGCGCATGCGTGCATCACGCCCCTGGTTGCCGTAGGAGTGGTCGGCCACATACTTGGCCTCCTCATAATCGCCTCCGGAGTAGGCGATGCGGTATTTCAGGACGAAAGCGGCGATGCCGTGCGCGGCAAGCCATCTGGCCACGTTGGGGCCTTCCTGGTGCCAGGACAGCGCCGTGAAACCGCCGCCGGGGCAGACGACTACGGCGGCGCCGGTCTCCGTACCCTTCGCCGGGAGATATGCCCACAGCTCGGGATCCACGACGTTCAGGATGCACTCGCCCACCTCGCCGGGGCTCATCGACGTCGTATACTCGAAGAGATATTCCTGCTGCGTCCAGTTCTCAGAACCGGGAGCCTTGCCTTCGTAAAGGCGGATTTTCTCTGCCTGCGCGAACGAGGCCGTGCAGGCCAGCACAAAGATGAAGGAAAGAAGTATTCTTTTCATATCCAATCAGTTAAAAGAGGGCTACTTGATTTTCTTGGACCGGGTCTCGATCCAGCGGGCGTCCTTGAAGAGACCCTGCTTGCCGGGCCTGAAGTTCTTCGCATACTTGGTCTGGCCCTTGAGATGCCAGTTCAGCCACGCTACTGCGGCCTTGCCGTAAGGGCCGCCGTTGACCTCGCGGAAGGTGCCGCCGTGGGCGTCGCCGGGGATGTCGCACTTGCCGAAGAATGCGGGCACTGCGGTGACAGCCTCGTAGGAAGCGGTTGCACCGGCCAGGGCCATGTCGTTGTCAGCCGAGAAGTATGCCACAGGGCAGGAAGGCTGGGCGGCGTTCTCGCCCGTCGGCGTGCCGCCGGCATTCCAGAACATCAGGCACTTCATGCGCGGATCGTTCATGAAACCGGCCGTAAGGAAACCTCCCATCGACTGGCCCATCGCGCAGGCCTTGTCCGGAGCGAGCCTGCCGTAGTACTTGCTGTCCGGACGGACATTCTCAGCGGCGGCCCAGTCGAGTGCAGCCTCGAAACTGGAGGCCTTGTTGAAGCCCATCGCAGCGCGGAAGCCGTCCTTCACGGGCAGTCCGGAAGCAATGATCAGATATCCATAGGAAGCGACCTCGGTCCAGAAAGGACGGTAGGAGTCGCCGTCATAGTCTCCGCCGGGACCGGACATGACGATAACTGGAAGCGGATTCTTCGCGGAGAACTTGCCGAGGTCCGCGGGACGGTAGATGGTATGGTCGGGACAGGTCTCGTCCACTTCCATGACCACCTTGTACGGGCCGGTAGGATTTGCCCACTTGTCCGGAGTGGGACGGAGGGCCCTGTAGGCCTCCATCGTCGCATCGTGGTTGGCGCGCGGTACCAGACGGCCCTCGAAATTACGGGACTGCGCGGTCCAGCCGTCGAAGCCCTTCAGGTCGAGGTCCTTGAAGAGACGCTCGCCCTCGCTGTGCCCCTTGAACACATAGTCGAGCCAGGTGCGGGTCATGCGGGAGAACTCGCCGCCGAACTCATCGGCATAGGTACCGCCGTGACCGACAGGGAGATTGACCCATGCCACGGGGACGTCGTTGAGGAGTTCATAGTCGGCCCCTGCGTTCTTGTAGGCGATATCCTCCTCGCCGCCGGTGATGTAGACGGTCGGGCTGTGGACGGCCATGACATTGACCCTGCTGGCATTGGCCATCGTGACGTTGCCCATGCCGGAGTTGAGCATGACGAGGGTCTTGACCCTGGGGTCGGAAGACAGGTACATGGCCTGGGCGCCGCCGCAGGACATGCCCATCGATGCCACCTGGTTCACGTTCACGCAGCCATAATACTCGCTCTTTTCGTCGCGTGCCTGATTGCATATCCAGTCAAGCCCCTTGTGCATGAGATACGACTCGGTGGAAGTCCTGGACTCGGGTATGGAGCGGGAGTCGCTGCCCGCCTGGAAAGGACCTATCGCCACGATGAAATAGCCATAGGAAGCCAGGTCGTTGAGGAAACGCTCGTGGCCGACGGAGGTATTGACGCAGCCACCGTTCCCGAAGATGATGACGGGGAGGGTGCCGTCCGTGCCGGCGCTCTCGAAAAGATTCGCGGGACGGTAGACGGTGAAGTCCGGAAGGGAGGCGTCCCTGGTGGCTATGGCCTTGAACGGGCCGGAACCGCCGCCGTCTATCACCTTGGATTCGACTGTCTGGGCATTTGCACCGGCCATGGCGGCCAGGGCAAGGAATGGAATCAACAGGATCTTTTTCATATAGCTACTGATTTAAGTGCCTGCGGAGCCGGACTGCTTGCCTTTCAGGTAGTCCTTCGGCCGCATGTGATAATATTTCAGGAATGTGCGTGAGAAATAGGAGGGCGAGGAGAAACCGCTGTTGAACGCGGCCTCGGTGATGTTCTGGTGCTCCGCCGTCATGAGGTCCACCGCCTTGTGTAGGCGCACCAGGTTCACAAGGTCGATGGGAGTGTATTCAGTAACCTCCTTCAATTCCCTGTAAAGTTTTGATTTTGAATAGCCCAGGACGCCTGCGAGGTCATCCAGGCTGATGTCGTCAAGTATATGCGACTCCACGTATTCGCGGAACTTGTTGAGCATGGCAGCGGCTTCCGAAGAGAGCGTACCGGCGTCCTTGCCGATGAGCCAGTCGCCCTGGATCTCCGCGGTGATGGATTCGCTCTTCTCAAGGAGTTTCTTCATGCGGACCTTCAGGGTCGTCACGTTGAAGGGCTTCTGCATGAAGGCGTCGGCCCCGCTCTCGTATCCGCGGGCCCTCTGCTCGTCGAGGGAGCAGGCGGTGAGAAGTATGATGGGGATGTTCTTCGTGGCCGGAGCACTCCTCAGGGCGGAGCACACCTCGTAACCGTCCAGGCCAGGCATCATGATGTCGCAGAGGATGATGTCCGGGAGGAAAAGCTGCGCCTTCGACAAGCCGACGGTGCCGTCCTTCGCCATGATCACATTATACTCCGAAGACAGGATGTTCCGGATGTAATAGCGCATGTCCATGTTGTCCTCTATGACGAGGACGCGCTTCTTGTCGCTCGGAGCCATCTCGTCCAGGATGCCGGCGTCCGCGTCCTCCTCCCCCATCGTCGCCAGCTTGAGCTTGGCGAACTCGGGAACGTAGGACTTGTCCACACGGGCGTCGGTGCGCAGTCCTTTCTCGACCGGCAGCTGGAGGGTGAACTCCGTGCCGACGCCCTCCTTGCTGTCCACCTTTATGGTGCCTCCGAGGGCATCCGTGATGGACGTGACGAGGGCCAGGCCTATTCCGGTGCCCTTCTGCTGGACATCCAGCGTATAGAAGCGGTGGAATATCTTCTCCATGTTCTCCGGGGGGATGTAGGAGCCGCTGTTGAAGACCGAAAGGTTGACGGTGCGGTCGGCACCTTCCCAGGTCGAGTACAGGCGGATGCGTATGGTCCCCTCCTTGTCCACGTGGTTGAACGCGTTTGAAAGGAGGTTGGTGAAGACCTTCTCGAACTTGATGGGATCGAAGGGGATCTCGTACCCAGCATCATCGGCTTCGTACGAGAACTTCAGGTTGCGCCGGCGGATGACGTCCGCGAACATCTTGAGTATCTCCTGCAGGAACTTGTCCATGTCTCCCATGGAGTAGTTCACCACCATCTTGGAATTCTCGTAGGTACGGAAATCCAGGAGCTCGGTGATCAGGCGCTCGAGCTTGCTGCTGTTGCGCTTGAGTATGTCGAGGGGCACCTGGGCGCTCTCCGGCATGTCCTTGTTGGCTATGAGGTCGTCGATAGGGCCGCTGATGAGCGAGAGCGGGGTCTTGAACTCATGGGAAATGTTGGTGAAGAATACAAGCTTGGCCTGGGTGGTCTCCTCGAGCTGCTCGGAAAGGTCCAGGAGCTGTTTCTTCTGGGCCTCCAGCGAGTCGATCTGCTTCTTGATCCTCGTATTCTGCTCGTTCAGCATCTCCACCAGTTTGTTGCGAGTGCGGTACGAATACGCGAGCGCAATGGAAAGCAGGGCAAGGATGGCCACGAGCGAAAACGAAAAGATGGTCAGGATCTGCTGCCTCTCATACTTGCTGGAGGTGGTGCGGATGCGCGAGTTGAGTTCCTCTACACGCTGCTGCCTCTCCAGCACCTGGTTGATCTGCATCTGGTACACCCGGACGTTCGAACTGTTCACCACCTCGGTGTTCAGGACGTTCTCCTTGTCGAAATCCTCGCCTTTGAGGATCGCCCTGGCCAGGTCCACCACTTCCTTGCCTCCCGTGGGATAGATGAAGGAGGCATTTATCATCCCGTTCTGTATATAGGAAATGGTCCCCGTGCCGTTCGGTGCGAGGAGGGCGTCAATGCCCAGGATGTAGGGCTTGTCATCGATCTCCGAGGCCGTGTAGGCGTCGTACACTCCGGCGGCCATCTCGTCGTTGAAGGCGAATACAAGGTCGAATGGACCCTCTCCGGAGTTCAGGAGCGACTTCATCACCCTCTCTGCGCTCTGGCGATTGAAGTTGGCGTACTCCTCTGCGACCACCTCCCCGGAGAACTCGGTGTTGTCCCGCAGCGCCTCCATGAAGCCCTCGTAACGCTCCGTATCGGCCGTGGAGCCCTTGGTGCCCCTGATGACGCAGATGCGGCCGGAGTTCCTCAGGGTGCTCATCGCATACGAGCCGGCGATGCTGCCTATCTGACGGTTGTCGCCTCCGATGAACGCCGTGTACTGGTCGCTGTCGACCTTGCGGTCGTAAAGGATGACGGGAATGCCCGAACGGTAAGCCTTCTCGACGACGGGTGTCAGGGAGGCGGACTCGTTCGGCGAGATGACGAGGAGGTCGACCTTCTCGCTGATGAACTTCTCTATGTCCTCGACCTGCTGCTCGGAGTCGTCGTGCACCGAGCGGATGTTGACGGTGACGTCGCCGTAGAACGAAGCCTCCTGCATGATCTCGTTGTTGGCCGCCTCGCGCCAGGCGTCCACGCTGCACTGCGAGACGCCTATCACGTAAGGGTCCTCCCCCCTTGAGCACGCGGTCAGGAGGGGCAGGGCGAAGAACAGGTATGCAAGGACCTTTCTCATCTCATCCGCATCCGGCTCATCATCTCGACCATGCCCTTGAAGTTCATGGGCATGTTCTTCGCCTTCCTGTCGGCGTCGGACTCCGCCTTACGGCGGTCGGCCTCGTCGGAAGGCAGGGTATAGAACTCCTGCTTCTTGAGTTTCAGGACCTTCCTGACGCTGTCCACGAGGATGCGCTCCATGTCGTCATAGATGTTTACTGCAGGATGGACACCGTCGTACGAGCCGGAATCGGGAAGGCCGAGCTCTTCATCGGCGAGAGGCGTGTGGTAATCGACGTAGGTGACGTTCTTATGGGTGTCGGCATAGGCCTTGAGCCTCCTGTTCAGCTCGACGATCCTGGTCCCTGCATCCATGTCGGGGATGGGCATATAGTGCGCCACCGGAGTGATGGAGCAGAGGAGCACCTTGATGCCAGCCGCTTCGGCCAGTTCGCACATGGCCACCGTGTTGTCGATGATCGCCTGGTCAGGATAGTAGGACTGGCCCATCATGTTCTGGCAGAGGTCGTTGGTGCCTGCCATGATGGCCACGGCCTTCGGCTTGAGGGCTATGACGTCCTGCTTGAAGCGGACCAGCATCTGGCTGGCGGTCTGGCCTGCTATACCGCGGCCGACGAAATTGTTGCGGGTGAAGAACTCGGGGTCCGTGTCGTACCAGTAGTCAGTGATGGAATCGCCCATCAGCACGACGAGGGGTGCGGAAGCTACCTCAGCGTTGGCGGCCTCATAGCGCTTGAAGTTGCCCCAGTCGCTCGGGCCCGCAGGGCGGGCAGGGCCGGCAGGCCGCGCCGGGGCGGCCGCAGCAGCAAGGATGCGGTCAATCTCGGGAACGATTATCTCCTCCATCTTCTCATATCCGGCCACGGTGGGATGGCAGCCGTCGTCGGAGTATTCCTTCGGAAGGGAGCCGTCCGGCAGGCCCATCTGCGAATGATAGTCCACGTATGCCACGCCGGCCTTCGCCGCATACTCCTTCAGCATCCCGTTCAGGCGGATCACGTCCTGGGCGGGCTTGGCTTCGGTATTCCAGAAGAAGCGGTCGCAGGGAAGCAGCGAACAGATGATGGGCACTATGCCGTTGGCCTTGGCGGTCTCACACATGGAGGCGATGCAGCCCACGATATTCTCGAACGTTATCTTTCCGTTGTTGCCGGCGATGTTGTTGATGCCGGCGAGTATTGCCACCGCCTTGGGATGCAGGTCCACGACGTCGGCATGGAAACGGGAGAGCATGTGCTCGACGGTCTGTGCGCCGATACCCCTGCAGAGATAATTGTGGTCCGTGAAGAAAGCGGGCCTGTACTGGCCCCAGAAATCGGTTATGGAGTCGCCCATGAAGACGACGAGGGGATTCCCCGTGACTTCCTTGTTGGCCTCGGCGTAGCGGTCGAAGCCCGCCCAGTCCATCATGCGGCGCATCTGCTGGAAATCCTGCGCTCCCCCACCACGCTGCGGAGCCTGGGCGTAGGACATCATGCAGGCCAGTGCAATAGAGAAAATAAGTACAATCCTTTTCATAATCGAAAGCTTTTATTTCTTTACTAACAAAATTAGCCAAGTTCGGCGATACAAATATGCACTATCCTTTCATTATTTTTCAAAAAAAAATAAATGGAGCGGGGGCGCGGTGGAGGATGCCTTAGGATTATTGCGAACAATTATTTATTTTTGACCCCCGAAGTGTGTTGTACTTCGGCTCATTATCAAACAATGATTACATCGGCAATGAAAAAGACTCTTTTTTTCCTTATCAGCATCTGCTTTTCCGTAGCGGCCCTTGCCCAGGACCTGCACCCCTTCACCTGTACGACAGAAGGGGCCAAGCTCATCTACTCTACTTTGGATCCCCAAGGCAATGAAACCGGGTCTACCGACATGGAGATCACCAAGGTAGTATCCTCTGGCGACAGTTTCACAATAACCCAGCTGTGCCAGCTGTACATTGCCGGCAATGCCTTCACCAAGCCCGTTGAAACCGTCACGACCGTGAAGGACGGTGACGTGTCCGTCGATTTCGGCGGACTCTCCCTCGCCGCCGAAGGTGCGGGATTCATCTTGCCCAGACAACTCGAAGTGGGTATGGAGCTCCCGACTGGAGAGGTGACCGTCGAGATGCTTGGACTAAAGACCAAGCAGGACATTTCATCCCATAAGGTGGTGGCAAAGGAGGAACTGACCGTACCTGCCGGGACATACGACTGCTTTGTCGTGGAACGCAAGTTTTCGACCAAAGTGATGGGCATCAAGGCAACCGGCAGCATGAAGACCTGGTACGCCCGCGGCATCGGCGCCGTACGTACCGACAATTATGACAAGAAGGGGAAACTGACCTCAAGCCAGGTCCTCAAGGAAGTGGTCCTCCCGTAACCGGAGAACGAAAGAATCAACAGTCCCTATGGCAGACAACGACTGGAAGAAAAGGCTCGGGGTGGTGTATTCCACCAATCCCGACTTCGCATACGACGAGGGCGCGGCCGAGGAGGCCGTGACCCTCGAGCCCGCGAAGCAGAGGCTCGTGGTCACGATAGACCGGAGCGGCCGCGCCGGCAAGCAGGTGACCCTGGTCAAGGGCTTCGTCGGCACACAGGAGGACCTGGCCGCGCTCGGCAAGGCCCTTAAGGTCAGATGCGGCGTCGGCGGCACTGCCAAGGACGGGGAGATCACGGTCCAGGGCGACCTTCGCGACAAGGTCACCGCATTGCTGCAGGGAATGGGATACAAGGCAAAAAGAGGCAATTGATGACGGATTCGACAAGCGTCATACTTCCCGCGTCGCAGGCTTTCTCTTCCGGCACCCTCGAGATGCCGGAAAGGCTTGCCGGAGGGTATGTCTCCGAGGCCCTGGCCTGGAGCGATTATCCCGTCAATACCGCCCTGCTCGTCATCGCCACGCTGCTGCTCCTCGTCTCGCTCCGCATATTCCTGGGCATTGCGCCGAAGCTTTTCGACAGCCTTTCCCGCTGGAAGGCCTGCGTGAACATCGACGCCAGCGTGCAGCAGAAGAGCGACCGCAACACTCTGGGCGTCATCGCCACTCTGCCCCTCGCACTCGTCGCGGACCGTTACGGCTTCTTCAGCGCGGGTATCCTCGACATCATACCTGACGGCTGGAGCAGCCTCGTCACACTCGGCATAATCATCGTCTGGCTGCTGGTGCGTCATTTCTTTTTCTATCTCTGCCTGCTGCGTACGCAGAGACCCGAAACTTTCCGCACCGCCCACAAGTCCTTCTTCAACTACTGGATAATAGCCAGTCTCCTGCTGACCCTGACGGCCGGAATCATCTCCTTCACCAACGTTCCCGACTCGGCCGGGAGGTCGATCCTCCTGTACGAACTCGCTGTGATGTACTTGATTGCCCTGTTGAGAAAAAGTCAAATTTTACTCTCATATTGTGGGCCTTTAACGACTTTTTTGTATCTTTGCGCCCTTGAATTCATACCCACTGGCGCCTTGATAGCCGGATGCATCCTGCTGTAAGGCCCGAGAATAGTGGAACAAGGAGCACAAAGAGATGACTGTCAACAAGATACTGATTTCGCAAAAAGAGCCGCTGAACACTTCCCCATATACGGCGCTCACCGAAAAATTCGGCGTTGAAATAGACTTCAAGCCTTTCTTTACGATTGAGCCGCTTTCCTCCAGGGAGTTCAGGGCGCAGAGGATCAATTTCCTGGACTATACCGCCGTCGTTTTCTCTTCCAGACACGCCATCGACGCATATTTCCTCATGGCCGAGGACCTCAGGATCAAGATTCCCGAGACCATGAAATACTTCTGCACCACCGAGGCCGTGGCCATGTACCTGCAGAAGCATATCGTGTTCCGCAAGCGCAAGATCTTCTACGGCAACGGCACCCCGCAGTCGGTCATCGACCTCATAGGTACCAAGCACAAGGAAGAGAAGTTCCTCATCACCACCTCCGACACCTCCAAGCCCGAGGCCATCACCAGGCTCTTCGAGGAGAAGGGATTCGATTACACCACCGTGGTGCTCATCAAGCCCGTCTCCAACGACCTGAAGGATCTCGACCTGCACTCCTACGACATGGTCGTCTTCTACAACCCCTCCGACGTCAAGTCCCTGTATGAGAACTTCCCGGAGTTCAGGCAGGAGGACATCCGCTTCATCTCCTACGGCCGTTCCATCGTGACCGCGATGGAGGAGGCGGGACTGGAGATCGCCGTCAAGGCCCCGTCTCCGGAGCACCGCTCCGTCGCCGGCGCCATCGAAAGCTACCTCAAGGACAACCAATAATACCATCCCAAAAGGATGAACCAGACACTCCCAAAGCGCGAAAGGCTGTCCGGCAGGACGGCCATCGGCACCCTTATGAAGAAAGGGCGCTGGGGCACTTCTGGCTGTCTTAAATACTGCTTCCTTTCCCCAGGAGGTGATGAAGTGACGCGCATCATGGTATCCGTCTCAAAGCGCAGCTTCAAGCGCGCGGTGAGGCGCAACCTGCTGAAGCGGCGGCTCCGCGAGAGCTACCGCACGCAGAAGGAGCTCCTCGGAGCCGCCGCCCCCCTGGACCTGCTGTTTGTCTATAATTCCAAGGAAATCCTTGATTATCAGATTATCCGCGAAGATGTCGCGAACATTCTCCGCACCATAGGTGCAAATTGGGAAGCCTTATGAGCACCTGGGAAGACATAAGGCGTATCATACGCAGGATCCTGAGCGCTCCGTTCATCGCACTCATCCTTTTCTACAGGAAATGCATCTCCCCGCTGAAGCCGCCCAGCTGCCGCTTTACGCCAACGTGCTCGCAGTATGCGCTCGAGGCTTTCAGGAAATACGGTCCGATAAAGGGTTTCTGGCTATCGCTGAAACGCATACTGCGCTGCCATCCCTGGGGAGGCAGCGGCTACGATCCGGTTCCGTAGCCAGTAATCTCCGTGCGCCTCAAGCCACGCGTCAGTACGCTCCCCGATATTGCGGAGCAGGTATTCGCTGTACCAGCGTATCTCGAAAGTGTGGTAGCAGCCCTCCTTGAAGAATGAAGTATCGTAGTCGACGCGGTCGTATCCGTCCACGAGCAGCAGTTTCGTGGCAGGGTCGAGCGTGACCGTAAGGGTATCGTGCATGACCGCAGGGGTGGCGTCCGTACGCCAGTTGACAGGGTTGATGGCGACGGCGTTGCCTCCGCTGACCAGCTCCGAAGCGTCCTCCGGCCTGCGCACGGAATTGTAGCATACCGTCACTCCGATGTCGTCGGAACGCTGTGCAGGGCGGATGTTGGGGTATTTCTCCAGTTCTTCCTCTGTGATCTTCCAGCCGAGTACATAGGCCGCGACCATGCGCGAGGCTATGCTGTCTGGCATCTCCTTCAGCAGTTCAACCACTATCTGCCCGCCCTGGCTGAAACCCGCCAGCACGAAGGGACGGCCGTCGTTGTATTCGGCAAGGTAATGGCGGAACGCTTTCCGGGCATCGCCCATCGCCACGGGGAAACGCCTCTCTATAAGCTTCTTATCCCGATATGTCTCCATCGTAATCTGACGGTAGAAGGGGGAATAGAAATTGAGCGGGCCGCCGAAACGCCTGTCGACGCCCTCCATCTCCATCCTCATGCCCGGACATGCGGCGGAGTCGGCGGCATCGGCATGATGCAGCATCCGTCCGTCGGGTCCGGGATAGTCGAAAGTCTCGGTTGAGCTGATGTAGAAAAGGTCGGCCGCGCCGCCGCGGCGGACCGTGTACCACGCGGCGGGGTCGCCGTAGTACGGTGCAGCCGGAACGGCTTCCCGCCCGCGGCCGCACGCCGCAAGCAGCACCGTGGCAACGCCCGCGGCAAGCAGTCTGCCGTAAGGGATCACCTACAGTTTATACAGGCCGGCATCAAGGACAAGCTTGAGGTCCTTGCTGTAAGTGAAGCTGATGGGAGCGAAAGAACCGTCGCAGATGTAATAGATGGTGTACTCCTTCCCGAGCCTGAGGCCCTTTATGGTCGAAGTGATGGATTTCACCGGACATGTACACCTGAGGGACTTCCCGTCAACCTCATACGCCTCGCAGTGGATGGAACTTCCCTCGCTGGAGACGTTGCATCCGACACCTCCGGTCTTGACGGAACAGTTCATCTCGACGTTGGTCCTCGTGACGACGAGGCCAGCATCACTGTACTCGAGTATAAGCTGGGAAGCGCCGGAGACGGCACCCCTGGTGGCAACTTCTTCCCTGGCGCAACCGGTATCGGTAACGCTCACCAGCTCTACCGGCGTCTCCTTGGAGCAGCCGCAGAGCAGGGACAGAGACAGGATGATGAAAGATATCAGTCGCATAATCAGTATGTTACAGGCATTTTATATAAATCGACGTCAAGAACCAGGTTCAAACCCCTGGAATAGGTGAAACTGATAGGAGAGAGGACGGCATCAGAGCACTCATACTCCAGGACATATTCCCTGCCGACCCTAAGGCCTGCTATGGTCGAGGTCATGTCGCTCACGGGGCAGATGCATTTCATGATGGGGCCGTCTGTCTCATATGCATGGTAAGTGATCACGTTGCCGCTGCATGAAACGTCGCAGGATATGCCTCCGTTACCTATGGAGCAATTCATGATTGCATTGGTCCTGGTGACCACGAGACCCTCCGGAGAATATTTGAGTATAAGCTGGGACGTGGAAGCATCATCGCTTTTGGTCTCCACGGCATTGGTCCCCTTGGAACAGCCGGAATCGGAGAACTTCACAAGCTCCACGGTCGAATCCTTGGCGCAAGCAGCGAGAATCAGGGCTGAGAAAAGAAAAAGGAATAATCGTTTCATGGCGTAATGGGGTTCAGTTCACGCAAATAAACGAAATAAATATGAGAATACTGCATTACCCGCGCTAAAAAACGAAAAAACCGCCGCTATGCATAGCGCCGGAGGCATATATTGAGGTTGTTGGTCCGCAATGGGGTTCATATCGCCCGATTGCTTATGTAGCTGTTCCGTAGCGGGAGTGGGGCATGATCCCACGACCTCCGGATTATGAATCCGACGCTCTAACCAGCTGAGCTACCCCGCCATCATACCCCGAAGGGTTGTTGAGATAGAAGGACTCGAACCCTCACTGACAGAGCCAGAATCTGTAGTGCTACCATTACACCATATCTCAATGTGTATTTCAAGCCCGCCGAAACGGGAGTGCAAAGATACAACAGTTTTGATAAATTGCAAAAAATTGAAGAAAAAAACGATAACTTTCGATGCAAGTGGACATTATTCAAGAATATTTCCTATTTTTACATATCCGAAAGTGCATTTCGGTTTGCACTCTACAGAAAACACTGAAACACTTAATTTTAACTGATTATGGCATCATTGACCGACCTTCTCGCCAAGACTGTGGCTTCTGCAGCCCAGGGCGTTGAAATCCCTTCGAACGTACAGAGCACCGTCCTCAGCGGCCTCTCCGACTCCGTCCTTAAGAGCCTGACCCAGACCGCCACCGCTCCCGGCGGCGTGGAAGTCCTCAAGAATCTCTTCGGCGGCAAGTCCAACGCTGCGACCAGCCCTGTCACAGCCCTTGCGACCAAAATCTTCACCGGCAACATCCTGAGCAAGCTCGGCCTCGGAAACAAGACCAATTCCGCCCTTGCCGGCCTCATCCCGACCATCATCGGCAAGCTCTCCGGCCTGCTCAAGGACATGGACGGCGACGGCGACGTGGACCTCAACGACATCATCATGTCCCTCTCCGGAGCCCAGCCCAAGAAGAAATCCGGAGGTCTGCTCGGCGGCGCTGCAGGCGCCATCCTCGGCAGCATCCTTAAGGGAGGAAAATAGGGTAATGAAAAGGTTCATATCATTATTGGCTGCAGCCTGGCTGTTCACCGGCTGCAGCCTTTTGACGGGTATCAACTGGAACCACGAAAGGATTGCTTCTGCCACGGGCAAGGCCGTTGCGGCCATGTCCATCTCCGACGAGCAGATAGTCGAGCTTTGCAGGCAGTCCGTGGCCCAGCTTGACCAGCAGAACACCATCGACAACGGAGCATACATCGCCCGTCTGAACAGGCTCATGGCCAGTGTCGGGCAGCTCAACGGCCTGAAACTCAACTACAAGGTCTACAGGACCGACCAGGTCAACGCCTTCGCCAGCGGCGACGGCTCCGTGCGCGTATTCTCCGGCCTCATGGACCTCATGGATGACGGTGAACTCATGTCCGTCATCGGCCACGAGATCGGCCACGTCGTCCATCAGGACACCAAGAACGCCCTGAAGAAGGCATACATGGCCTCGGCCGCCAGCGACCTCGTGGGTGCGGCCGGCACCGTCGGTGCCGTGACCCAGGGTCTGGCCGGCGGCATTGCCGAAGCCCTCGTCAACGCCCAGTTCTCGCAGAAGCAGGAGCTGGCTGCCGACGAATTCGGATTCGAGTTCTCGGTGGCGATGGGATACTCCCCCTACAGCATGGCCAAGTCCCTCGAGAAACTCAGGACCCTCTCCGAGGGCGGGCAGGCCTCGAAGGTGGCCCAGATGTTCTCCTCCCACCCCGACAACGTGAAGCGCGCGGAAAGGGCGCGCGCCATGGCCGAGAACTACACGAAAAAGCAATAAACACTTAACGGACTTATACATGACAAAGAGAATGTTATGCACCCTGCTTGTTGCGGCAGGGTTTGCGGTTTCAGCCCGCGCCGACGAAGGAAGGCTCCTCCGCTTCCCCACGACCAACGGTACCGATGTCGTATTCTCCTATGCCGGAGACCTTTACAAGGCTCCCCTTGCAGGCGGCCACGCGGAACGCCTCACATCGCACATCGGCTATGAGATGTTCGCCCGCTTCTCTCCCGACGGAAAGACCATCGCCTTCACGGGACAGTATGACGGCAACACCGAAGTCTATTCCATGCCACTGGCCGGAGGAGAGCCCGTGAGGCTTACCTACACCTCGACCAACAGCCGCGACGACCTGGGCGACCGCATGGGCCCCAACAACATCGTGATGGGCTGGACCCCTGACGGGAAGACCATAGTTTACCGCAACCGCATAGGCGACGGCTTCGAGGGCAAGCTCTGGACCGTGCCTGCGGCCGGCGGCATGAGCGAGGCCCTGCCTCTGCCGGAGGGCGGTTTCTGCAGCTATTCCCCTGACGGGAAGAAGCTTGCATACAACCGCGTCTTCCGCGAGTTCCGCACCTGGAAGTATTACCGCGGCGGCCAGGCCGACGAGATCTGGATATACGACGGCAAGTCCGTCAAGGCCGTCACCGACAACGACGCCCAGGACATCATGCCCATGTGGATCGGCGACGAGATCTTCTTCATCTCCGACCGTGACCACTGGATGAACATCTTCGTCTACAACACGAAGACCGGCACGACCGAGAAAGTCACCGACTTCAAGGAGTACGACGTCAAGTTCCCCAGCACCAACGGCAAGCTCATCGTCTTCGAGAACGCCGGCTACCTCTACTGCCTCAATCCTGCCGACCGCTCCTGCCGCAAGATCGACATCGAGCTTGACGCAGAAGGCCTGTATGCACGTCCGGAGAAGATGCACGTGGACCGCAACGTCACTGCATTCAGCATTTCCGACAAGGGAGACAGGGTGGCCGTGACGGCCCGCGGCGAGGTCTTCACCGTGCCTGTAAAGGCCGGTGTCACCCGCAACATCACCCGCACCTCCGGCGCCAACGAGCGTGCTGCGGCATACTCCCCCGACGGCAAGTACATCGCCTACATCTCCGACCGTACCGGCGAGACCGAGGTCTATCTCATGGATGTCGCGAAGGATGAGACATCCCAGCTGACCAAGGGCGCTGACACCTATATCAGCAGCATCGTATGGTCTCCGGACAGCAAGTCCCTGTTCTATACCGACAGGAAGAACCGCCTGGTGCAGGTAGGTGTTCCCGACGGAGCCAAGAAGGTCATCATGACCAATCCCGAGGCTGCGGTACGCATCGGTGACTTCTCCGCCGACGGCCAGTGGATCGCTTACACCAAGCCTGCCGCCAACGAGATGGGCGTGGTCTATGTCTACAACCTTGCCAGCGGCAAGGAGATCCCCATCACCGAGAAGTGGTACGATTCCGGCTCGCCGCTCTTCAGCGAGGACGGCAAGTACCTGTTCTTCACCTCTGCCCGCGACCTCACCCCGACATACAGTTCGGTGGAGTGGAACTATGCATACTCCAACATGAGCGCCATGTATGTCGCCGTCCTTTCCAAGGACACCCCTTCCCCGTTCCTTCCCAAGGACGGAGAATCCGCTGAGGCCAAGCCCGAGCAGAAGAAGGACGAGAAGGCCGAGGCTCCCGCCGTCAAGGTGGATGCCGACGGCATCTACGAGCGCATCCTGCGCGTGCCCGGCATCAGCGGCGCGGCCCGCCCGATCTACTCCGACGGCAAGACCCTCCTCTACGGCGGACGCGGCGGCACCCAGTCGCTCGACCTCGCCACAGGCGAGTCCAGGCAGATCGCGGACGGCAACATCCAGGTCATGGGCAAGAAGGCTATCGCCTCCAACAGGGGCAAGTACTATGTCATCGACATCCCGCGCGGCCGCGTCAACCTCGAGGGTGACGGCGTCAAGCTCACCGACATGGTGGCCGACATCGACTACGAGCAGGAGTGGGCCCAGATCTTCGACGAGGCCTGGCGCGCATTCCGCGACGGATTCTATCTCGAAAACATGCACGGCATCGACTGGAAGGCCATGAAGGAGAAATACGCCGTCCTTCTTCCCTATGCCAAGACCCGCCTCGACCTCAACTACATCATCGGCGAGATGATAAGCGAGCTCACGGTCGGCCATTCCTACATCACCCCCGGCAACTATCCCAAGCCCGAGCGCGTACAGATGGGTCTTCTTGGAGCCACCGTGGAAAAAGACAGGAACGGCTTCAGGATCAGCCATATATACAAGGGAGCCCCGTACAGCGCAGCCCTGCGCTCTCCGCTCACCGAGCCCGGTCTCGGCGTGAAGGAGGGTGACTACATCCTCGCCGTCGACGGACAGGACCTCAAGGACGTGGCGAACATCTACTCGCTGCTCGTCGGCAAGGCCGGCGTGCTGACCGAGTTCACCGTCGCATCGAAGGCGAACGGCTCGGACGCCCGCAAGATCGTCATCAAGCCCATCGCCGACGAGTATCCGCTCGTCCACTACGAGTGGGTGATCAAGAACATCGAATACGTGGAGAAGGCCTCCAACGGCCGTATCGGATACATCTACATCCCGGACATGAGCGCCGAAGGACTCAACGAGTTCGTCCGCTACTATTACCCGCAGCTCGACAAGGAGGCCCTCATCATCGACGACCGTGCCAACGGCGGCGGCAACGTTTCCCCGATGATCATCGAGCGCCTGCTCCGCGAGCCTTACCGGATGACGATGTCAAGGTCCTCTTCGCGCACCAATACCGTGCCCGAGGGCACGTTCGTGGGCCCGAAGGTCTGCCTCATCAACCAGTTCTCGGCTTCGGACGGCGACCTGTTCCCCTGGAGCTTCAAGGCCGTCGGCCTGGGCGAGCTCATCGGAACGCGCACCTGGGGAGGCATAGTCGGTATCAGCGGTTCGCTCCCGTACATGGACGGCACCGACATCCGCGTCCCGTTCTTCACCAATTATGACGTCAAGACCGGCGAGTGGATCATCGAGAACCACGGAGTCGATCCGGACATCTATGTCGAGAACGACCCGATCAAGGAGCAGGCCGGAATCGACCAGCAGCTTGACAAGGCCATAGAGGTCCTCCTCGGCAAGCTCAAGGACCGCAAGCCTCTGCCTCCGGTCCCCGCTCCGAGAGACTTCTCTTACAAGGGGAACTAGAGTCCCAGGAAATCCCTGATCTCCACGGAATGGCGCCCCGGAACGATGACGTGATGGTTCCCGATGGGATCCCTGAGGAAAAAGTCCCTGCAAAGGTCCCGGTCATCGAGCCTCAGAAGCACCTGAGTGCGGCATAAGCGCTTGTCCGACAGATTCTTTATCAGCCCGGCCTCCGCCGTGAACACACGGTCGAGGCCGGGTGCCATTTTAAATACCGTCACCGGTCCCTCGCGCATTTCTCCCTTCACGGCGACTCCTGTCCCGGACTCGAAATGGGTGTCGTAGACATAGTCGCGGAGCATGCTGAACGGGACGGTGCAGTGCGCAAACACCATCTCCCCGGAGGCAGGATCGATGCGCGAGGGATTGGCCATGAAACCGGGGATGTCGAAGAGGGCGTTGGAGACGCACATCGTTATGAGCGTGGGGATGTCCCCCTCGCAGCCTGCGGGGATGCCTTCGGCATTCAGCAGGGCGAGGGCGAGGCAGCCGGTATTGCGGACGGAGGAAAGGAGGTCGAAGCAGCGCAGCGTCACTGCCGACAGGTCGTAACGTTCGATCAGGGACTTGAGGGCGCCGTAAATATCGAGGGCGCCTTCGAACACCTCCCTGGTGACCTTGGGACTGGCGGAATGCCTGACGTCTTTCAGCGGAAAACCGGAGGGGGCTTCACACAGGCCGCGATGTATCTCAGTGACAAGCTCTTCCATGGGAATGTCCACCAGTTCGATACCGAGGCGGTTGCGGACTGCCCCGCGGTCAGGGTCGGAAGAGATGAGCCAGTCGGAAGGGCGGCCGATAACGCCCGCCCGGCTGCCCTGCAGCCGCCGGCGGGCCCGGGCCGCCCGTGACAGCGCCGCTATGCGCTCCGCGATATACGCGGCGCTCCCGTGCAGGATCTCGCCCGTCCTTCCCTGCTGCCGCAGGAACGACAGTATCTCCATCGAAGCGGCGAGAGAATTGCTCGCACCGCTGGTAAGAAGCGTGACAGGGCCTTCAAGGCGGGGGAAAACCTCCTTGAAAGCGTTCTCGGTGCCGCCTGTACGGACATAGATGAGTTCCGATACGTGACTCCCATACCGGGAAAAATCTTCTCCGCAGAAGTCGAAAGCCACTCCTGCCGCCATTATCTCACGGATGAAGGATTCTTCAGAAACGTCGGGGATCACCTCGCTGTGAAGCCCCGACGTCAGAGTGTAAAGACCAGTCCTGTCCACTAGAAAAGCTTTTTGAATATGCCTTTAGCCAGTTTCTTCAGGTCGTCTGCCTGGACGGCCTGCTGGGCGTGCTGCTGGGGTTTCGGGACATAGTCGTCAACGTAGAAGGAGACGGTAATCCATCCGTCACTACAGGCGTCGGAACGGTTGAAAGCATGGCAGACCCCGTCGATCATCTTGTAATACGTGTCGGCATTGAGATCGTCAGGCTTGCTGCCCTTGGCCACGAATCCTTCGGAGCGGAGCTTGGCGGCGTACATCTCCACGAGGAAAGGCCTTCCCTTCAACATCAGCCTGAAGGCGGGATGGCCGTTCATGGGAGTCATCTCCTCCAGTTCGAACTCCTCGCCGCCGACGTTCCAGACGGGATATGCCCCGAGATTGGTCTCCCAGTTGTCGAAGACAGCCTTTTCGGCAGCAGCCTTGCCAGCTTTCTCCGCCTCCATTTCCTTCTTGGCCATGGCCACGGCACCGGAGAGCAGGGAGCCGAAGCCTTTGAGAGCCTCAGCGGCCTGGGCGGCCTGAGCCTTCTCTTCCGGAGTAAGTTCCCTCTGCGGAGCCGCCGCCGCTTCCTTCACGGAGGCAGCCGCCTCGGAAGCTGATACAGCCACGGCATCCGCGGCGTTCTTCACCTCGTTGCTTGCGTCATTGATACGCTGTTCAACCTTTTTCGAAGCGTTCTCGAGCGCTTCGGCCTGCTTCTGGGCGAAGCGTTCCGCAGCAGGAGCAACGGTCTTTTCGACGGCCTTGCCGACCGCTTTGCTGAGGCCATCGCCGATGGCGTCAGAAAGGATGTTTTTCAGGAGTCCCATAAAATGTGAAAGTTTCGTTAAAAATAGGTATTTAATTCCGGAACTCCAACTATTTCAGTCACATCTGACATCCGTTATCCTGCCCCTGGCCCTGTCGATGGCCTTCTGGCCGGAGGCGTAGGTGCCGTTGATGTACGGTTTGGGATCGATCCATTTCCCTCCGGACCGGACACCGAGATGAAGGTGCGGATTGGGGACGCCCGTGGCATTGCCGCTGCGGCCGGAATACCCTATGAGGTCTCCCTGGTACACGATGTCGCCTTCCTTATATGTCCGCCCTGTGCGTGGATTGACGGCGAAAGGGATGCCTCCCCTCAGATGCGCGTACTGGACCGTGAAGGTCATCCTGTCCTTCGTGGTCGTGATGCGCAGTTCGTTGCCGTAGGAATTCTCCACCGGCTGGTCTCCGTATCCCGAAACGGCCAGCGTTATCGTGCCGTCATATGACGCATATACGGGAGTTCCGACTTCGGCGTACAGGTCCAGGCCGTCATGCCTCCGGGGATTGCCCTCACGGTCCGTCCTGGTCAGTCCGAAAGTGCCTCCGTAATAATTGGCATAGATCCGGTCATCCGCATCAGACAGGGCCATGCTGACATTGCTGGCAGCTATCCTCATGGCTATCAAGGGATTGGTAACACCTTTAGAGCGGCTCGAACAGGGTTTGGGGGTCTCGAAGTAAGCCGTCGACTCCAGGTCACCGGTGAGTTTCCGGCTGAACCTTGCCGATACGGACCAGGCGAAGTCACCGGTCCAATGGTCGAGGGCATGGACCTTGACGCTGTACTTCTCACGGTAACCGACTATCACCGTGCTTCCAGCAGTATATGTCCCGCCGCCTGTCATCTCTATCTCGTCCGGGATATCGCATGACAGGCTCACGGAGTATTGTTTTTCAGGCGTTTGCGGATCCGGTGAACCTTCCGGTCCGTCAGGGGCCCATAGCCAGGGGGCGGCCTCTCCGTCCGGCTTTGGGGAGAGGACGAACCTGCCGCTCACGTCCCTGCCGGTGCCGTCGGACGACCTGGTGCCGGCATCTCCTTCATAGACAATGATGTAAGTGTCTCCGTCCCCGGGGGATGTGACAAACTCCGCCGGCACGATGCATCCGGCATCGTAAGACTGGACCTTTATCAGCTCCCCGGAAACGGTCGAGAACACCACCGCACCGGTATAGTCCGGTTTGTCCAGATAGTCGAAGCCGGGGTGGGTGCGTGCATACCCGTACCCGGCCGCCATCGTGACCACGAACATATTGTCCCCGCTGACTATCAGGAACCTCTTCATGATTGAAGCCTCCCCGGGATCACCTCCGGAATCCTTCCCATAGTATGCCGCCATGGCAGAGCCCCCCGAGAAGGGGATCTGGACCATCGGCGTCCCTTTGAAAACGGCGTTTCTTTCTCCGGTCATGTCAAGGACCGATCCGAGGGGCACCGTCTCCTGCGGCCCTTTGGTCTCGGACTTCCCGGACACGTCCGGAAGGTCGGCGAACAGGGGCGGAGGGAAAGACCTGACGCGTATCCCGGACAGGTCCGTCTCCCCCACTTCCCGGGGAAAGATATCGGGACCGTCCTTCTCCGTACATGAAACGTTCATCAGGAGGACCATCAGCGGGAAGATGCCCCGCCAAAGCAGGTTTCTTGGAGTTTTCATAGTCATATGCCTTCGTTTAAGCCGGATTGTTCCGGCGATCCAAAGTTAGGCATTCCATCCTCCGGAAACCAATAATTCTTATCAAGCGCAAAACCGCCCTTCCAGCCTTGTTTCCGCTCCTTTGAAAAATGCATAACGCGAGTGGTGGTCCCGCAATTGGACCACCACTGTCATTTCATATGGTCGCGGACGCCGTTGCCGGTGCCTCTCACTAGAAGTTCAATGAAATTCCGCGGTAGAAATCGAGGATCTTGGACTGGTAGAGATACTCATACCTGGCCTGCACCAGCTCGGAGGCGGCGGAAAGGTAACGTGCCTTGGCCTCGTTGAATTCGGTTATGCCGGACTTTCCGTTCTCGTACATCGCCTGTGCCAGTTCGAAGGCATCTTCTGCGCTGGCCGCGGCAGTCCCGCTGCTGCTGTACCTTGCCTGGGCGGCCACGGCGTTGTAGTAAGCCTGCTGGATCTCCTTGTACAGGGTCTTCTTGGTGTTGTCAAGCATTATTTCCTGGTTGGCCATGGAGAGTTTGGCGTTGCGCACCTGGTTCCTGTTGGAGAAACGGGTGAAGATGGGAACGCTGAGGTTCAGGCCGATATACTGGCTGAAGTTGTTCTTGACCTGGTCCAGGAAACCGGCATGTGCAAAGCCCGAAGAAGTATAATAGTTGGTCCCGAGTCCTCCGCTCAGCGAAATGGAGGGAAGGAACGAACTCTTGGCGAGGTCGATGTTCTTGAGGGCCTGGTCGAGGCGGATTTCCTCGGCCTTTATCGAGGGCTTGATCCGCACGGCTTCGGCATATATGGCCTCGGGATTCATCAGGGGGGAGTATACAATGCCCTCGACTGAAGGGCGAACCACATGGAAGCCCTCCGGAGAAGGGAGTTCGAGCAGCTGAGTCAGGTCAAGGACGGCGAGCGAAAGGTTGTTCTCCGCCCTCGTGGCGCTCAGGCGGCTCTGCGCGAGCGTAGCCTCCTGGGCGGAGACTTCAGCGCGTGCGGCCTTGCCGTTCGACGCCATTTCCTCCAGGCGGACCACCTGCAGCGAGTCTATCTCCACCTGCCTGCGGGCGACGTCCAGGATCTCCATGTTGTAGAGAATCTGCACGTACGCCTGGGCCACCGCCACACGGATATCGTCCCGGGCCTTCTCAAGGTCGGCGGTGGCCGCCGCCAGGTCGAGTTTAGACAGTTCAATATTATGTTTGATACGGAATCCGTTGAATACCGGCACGTCCGCGCCGACGCTGAACGATGTGCTCGTAGTGTTGGTATTGGCGTAGGTGTTGTCCGCGGTAAGGCCGCGTCCGAAGGAGAAATTCTGTCCCGAACTGGCGCTCACGCCGGGCAGGCGGCTGTTCTCGGCCGTGTTGAGGGAAATCTCCTTCTGCTCGACGGTGAGCCCGCTCCGCTTGATGGTGAGATTGTTCTCCAGGGCATAATCGATGCACTGGGCGAGCGTCCATACCCGCTCCTGGGCCTGTGCCCCGGCGGCAAAGGCCGCCAGAAGCGCCGCTGTGATGACGATCCTTCTCATGGCTACTCCACTATCTTGGAACCGCGGACCTTGGTACCCTCGGTCACGCCGCTCTTGATTTCGATATTGACACCGTCGCTGAGGCCGGTCTCGACCTTGGTGCGGGTCGTGCTGCCGTCGGCATTCAGCACCTGCACATAGGTGTCGTCACCGTCGAACTCGAGGGCGCTCTCCGGAAGGGAAAGCACTCCCTTGGCCTCCTCCAGCACGAACTCGGCGTTGGCGCTGTATCCGGAGCGGATCATCTGGTCGGAGCTGACGGTCACGGCAGCCTTGATCTCGAACTGGTTGGCACCGTTGCTCTCCACGGCCTTGGGCGAAATGTACTCCAGGGTCGCGTCGAAGGAATAGTTCTGCAGGGCGCCGATGGTGATTACGACGGGGAGACCCTCGTAGAGCGAACCCACCTCTGTCTCATCGACGTTGCCGTCGAAGATGAGGTCGTTCATGTTCGCGACCGTGGCGACGGTCGTACCGTCGTTCATAGTATTGGCCTGGATCACGGAGTTACCGACCTTGACGGGGACGTCGAGGATGAGTCCGGTGATCGTGGAGCGGACAAGGGTGGAGGAAGACGTGGCGTTCGAGCGCGACACACCGTCGCGGATGACCTCGAGGGCGTCCTGGGCGGCCGACCTCTCTTCCTTGGCCTGGTTCAGGGCCTGCTGGACCTTCTCGAACTCGTCGGCGCTGACCAGCTGCTTGTCATAGAGCGCCTTCTCGCGGTCGTAATTGGTCTGGGCCTGCTTGAGGTTGATCTCGGACAGGCGGACGCGGCTCTGGGCTGAGCTCAGGGAATTCATGTCGGGGATGACCTTGAGCTTTGCTATGACCTCATTCTCCTGGACCTGCTCGCCGGCCTTCTTGTATATCTCGGCGATGATGCCGTTGATCTGGGGCTTGACGTTCACTTCGTTGCGTGGAATGATCTTGCCGGTCACAACGGTCGTGCGCTGGATGTCCATCACGGTAGCCTCCAGTTCCTGATAATGTACTTCCTTCGGACGGGACTGCCTGTAGAGGAACACGAAGGTCCCGATCACGAAGAGCGCGATGAGCGCGGTAATGATGTACTTGGAAAACTTTTTCATATATGGTTCGTTTTTTTATTATTCATCTCTCATTGCATCGACGGGCTTGATGTTCATTGCGCGGAGTGCGGGCGCGAGGCCGGCGAGTATTCCGAGCACGGCGAGGAGTGCGGCCGCGGCCACGGCCAGCCAGAAGCCGATCTGGAACGCCGGCGTGAACTCGCCGGAGGCGGCCACGATCTTCTCGGCCACGCTGAGTACAAGCACAGAGAACATTATCCCGAACATTCCGGCTATCAGCGTCAGGCTGACGCTTTCAAGCATTATCTGCGAAAGGATGTCGCGCGGGGTGGCGCCGATGGCCCTCCTGATGCCTATCTCGACCGTACGTTCCTTGACCGTCACCATCATGATGTTGCTGACGCCGATGGCACCTGCGAACAGGGTGCCGAGTCCGATCAGGAGGATAAGGAAGTCGACTCCGCGGAAGAGGGTATCTATCAGCGTGAATATCTCTTCAGTGTTGAGGAACATCATTGCGGGCTCGTCCTTGGGGTCGAAATAGTGCTCTCGGCCGAGGACCTGGCGCACGCGCGGCTCCAGCGTGGACATCTTGATGCCCGGCTTTGCGGTCATGCAGATGATGTCGACGTTGCTGCCACGGTTGAACAGCTGCTGGGCGACCGTGGATGGGATGACCACCTTCTGCGAAGTGTTGCCGTTGATGTTGATGGTGCCCGAAGAGAAGTTCACTCCGACTATCTGGAAAAAGATGGAACCGACCTGGATGAAAGTGCCGCAAGGGTCTCCCCCGTCCGGGAAGAGCTCGTTGTAGATGCGCTTGCCGATGACGCAGACCTTGCGGCCGCGCTCGACGTCGACCTCGTTGAGAAAGCGTCCGTATTTCATTCGCGGAGCCTCGATCTCGACATAGTCGGCGTTCACTCCGGTGACGGAGCAGCTGGTACTCTGCGATTCATAGACGGCGGTCTGCCCCCACTGGCTGATCATCGGGGTGACGACGCCGGCTTCGGGAATGAGTGTCTTCATGCGCTCCATGTCCCTGTATTTCAGCTGCCAGTAGCGGCCTTCCTGGAAACCCTTGTAAGGGATGGAGGTGTTGGAAGATACGATGATGGCGGCATTGGAGGCGAATCCCTCGAAAGTGGACTTGAGCAGGCCCTTTACGCCGTCTCCGGCTCCGAGCATGGCCAGCAGCATGAACAGGCCCCAGAAGATGCCGAAGCCGGTCAGCAGGCTCCTGCTCTTATTGCGGAGCAGCGAGTCGGCTATCTCGTGATATGTATTGATATCCAGTCTCATACTAATCTGCTCTCAACGCTTCGATGGGTTTGACTCTGGCGGCCTTGCTGGCCGGAACAAGTCCCGCCAGGGTGCCGGCAACGATCAGCAGGATGGTCGCCTCGAGGGCAACACCGAGTCCCACTGAAGGGTTCTGCATGATGGTTATGGACTCTCCGAAGATCTCGACGGGGCTGGAGCCGACCGTGGCATCCAATACCCGGCACGCGAGCATGCCCAGCACCATACCGATGTATCCGAAGAATGCAGTTATAGACACGCTCTCGGCGATGATGAGCTTCATTATGGGCCAGGGGCCCGCACCGATTGCCTTGCGGATGCCGAACTCGTGCGTCCGTTCCTTGACGGTGATCAGCATGATGTTGCTCACTCCGACTATTCCGCTCAGGAGAGTGAAGAGGCCAATGATCCAAAGGAAGACGTCCAGAAGATGGCGTCCCTTGTTCATCTGCATGTTCATGGTGAAGTAGTTGGATATCCAGATGGCCCTTTCATCATCCGGTGCCGCTCCGTGATAGTTGTTGAGCACGCGCTTGTAAGCCTTCTCGAATGCTTCGTTCTCTTCCTCGGTATCGAGTCCGTGGAAGGTGAAGGTCAGCATGTCTATCTTGTTGCTCTTGGAGAAAATACCCCTGAGCGTCGTGTAGGGGGTATATATTTCTGAGTCGTCCGTATTCTCAGCGCTTCTGCGCACGCCGACGATCCTGAAGGAAAGATTGCCAATCTTCACGCGCTGCCCTATGAGCGAATCGTAGTTCTCCCTGCCGCCGAGGAAGTTGCGGGCCTGGAGGTGGGTGATGACGATGACCTTGCGCTTGTCCTTGATGTCGTTGCCGTTTATGAAGCGGCCGGCGAGAATTTCGGTGTCGAACAGTCTCGCATAATCCGGATATACGCCGTTCAGGACAACGCTGAAATAACGCTTGCCGTAAGTCATCTTGAAGCCGCTCTGGCTGAGGGAGGCGGAGATATCATCGACGTGGTCGGCGAAGACCGGGCTGCCGGTCAGCTTCATGTCATACTCGTCAAGCTCGATGCGGCGTCCCTGCTTGAAGCCGCCGTAGGGCTTGGAAGTGGTATTGCCATACACGTTCATCGTGTTGAAGTTGATGCCCTCGCTGTTGGAATCGAAGATGTTCATGATGCCGTTGCCGGCGCCGAGCAGCGCTATCAGCATGAAGATGCCCCAGGCCACGGCAAAGCCGGTCAGGCAGGTGCGCAGCTTGTTGCGCCGGACGGATTCCCATATTTCTATGAATACGTCTCTCATGGCATCATTTCATAATGGTGGTGGTTCCGAAGGCGGAAGCGTTGTGCTGGGAGTTCATCTCGATCTCGCCGATGACACCGTCCTTGATATGGATGATCTTGTCGGTGCAGTTGGCCACGCCGCTTTCGTGCGTCACGACGATGAGCGTGACGTTCTCCTCGCGGTTGAGCTGGCCGAGAAGGTCCATCACCTCCACGGAGGTCTTTGAATCGAGGGCGCCGGTCGGCTCGTCGGCAAGTATGATCTGGGGATGGGTGATGAGGGCGCGGGCGATGGCGACGCGCTGCTTCTGGCCGCCGGACATCTCGTTGGGATAATGCGTGGACCAGTCCTTCAGGCCCAGGCGTTCGAGATACTCCATTGCCAGCATGTGGCGCTTGTGGCGGCTCACACCCTGGTAGAAAAGCGGAAGCTCGACGTTCTCGACAGCGGTCTTGAATCCGATGAGATTGAAGGACTGGAAGATGAATCCGATCATGCGGTTGCGGTAGGCAGCTGCCTGCCGCTCGCTAAGGTCCTTTATCAGCTTGCCGTCAAGCCAGTATTCGCCGGTGTCGTAGTTGTCGAGGATACCCAGTATATTGAGAAGGGTGGACTTGCCGGAGCCGGATGCGCCCATTATGGAGACGAACTCCCCCTTGCCGATGGAGAGGTCGATTCCCTTCAGGACATGCAGGGGCTGACCATTGTTGTAAGTCTTGTTAACTCCTTTGAGATCTATCAACATATATCGTGTCTTGTTTCAGTTCGTTTTTGCAAAGATATAAAATAATTATTGAAAGACAATAAATATTTATAAAATTGCGCTAAAAATTTGTTGAAACGTTTTGTTGTTTCATAGTGTATTACAAAACTAATACACTGCAAAGCTATGACATTTTTTCCTTATCTCCAAATATTAAACGGAAAAAATGTCGGAATGTTGCGACGGATAAAAAGAGTCAGTCAGCGTCTGTGAGGACGAATTCAGCCGCAGCCGAAAGCTGCGCATAGAAGTCATCCCCGAAACGGCGGACCAGTGGACCGCGCAGGAACTGGTACACTCGCACCCCCTCGCGCCTGCCTTTCTCGAAAGCATCCCTGCAGATATCCCAGTGATGCACATTCAGTGCCAGAGTGCCGTTGGAGAGTTTCTTGATACGGATGGGATACAGGGCGCAGGAGATTGGCTTGGGGAATGAGCAGCCGCCGTGGATGTGACAGCGCTCGATGGCACAGAGGCAGTTGCCGTTCTCGAACAGGGTATATGCACATTCCTGGGTGCCGGGTACCAGCGGCGTGACGATATCGCCTTCGACGTCCATTTCGAAAAAACCCGCGGACTCCGCAGCCTCGCGGCCGGCGGGACTCATCAGGGGGGAATATGCGGGATAGTCCCTTTCCAGGAGCTCAATCTCTTCCTCCTCCAGGGGTGCGCCGCTGTCGCCTACGATGCAGCACTTGCCCTTGCACGCTTCATAATCGCACGCGAAGTACTCCGTGAACACATCCTCGGATACGAGGCAGTCGTCTATCTGGACTATGGTACCGAAACCGTTCCTTGACATTTTCTAATACACTACGAATTCTACCTTGCTGCCGGCGTCGAGCGCCGAAAGGATCTCCCTGACCGAAGCCGGGGTGACCGAAGATGCCCTCGACTTGTAGCCCGTGACCATGTCCTTGCCCGCGGAATAGCGGGTCAGGGCGGCGGCGACGAGGCCGGCAGGCCCGGCGAGCTGCGCCTCCGCGGCCGCAAGGAGCATAGCCTTGGAGTCGGCGACGGAGGCCGCGGACGGGCCCGAGGCCGAGAAGTCCGCCAGCGCCCCGCGGACGACGCCCAGGACCCTCAGCGGGTCTTCGGCCAGCACGTCGGACGGCAGGCCGCTCTCCTCCACGGGCCTGCAGACTATGCGTACCGTCACCCTCTCGGAGGGATACAGGTCGAGGTCGCCGGTCACTTCCGCGAACATTCCGGTCCCTGCAAGGGCCCCGGCCAGATGCTTCCGTATCTCCTCCACGGCCACGCGGAAGGACATGTATCTCTCAAGGGTGAAAGGTATCAGCGCCGATTCGGAGACGGTGATGCAGGGCTCGCCGCTGCCGATGTCGCTGCCCTCGGCATCGACCGTATACGTGGACCAGCCGGTCCTGAACGGGAAGTCGACCTGGGGACGCGCCGAAGGCCTGCCCTCCGTGACAAAACCTCCAAGATATTTGGGAAGCACCTTCTTCAGCATATACGGGTCAAGGTCGCCGGCGAGGACGAGGACCCCGTCGCTGCAGCGCGAGAATACCTCAGAAAAATAAGCGGCGGCGCGCTGGGGAAGGTCGTCGGACAGGCCGGACAGGTGCTTTGCCGGAGTATGGCGGTAGCCGGGGCACATGATGCTGTCCACCACCGCCTGGATACCCGCCTGGCGCCTGCTGTCCATCGACAGGCGCAGGCGCTCGCACCCGCGGTAGTACGCGTACGCGTCCTCATTCACCGCGCGTTCGCGCGAAAGCGTCAGCAGCGACTTCAGGAGCAGCTGCAGCTTCGCGGAAGGCGCGCTGCCGGTGATCCGCAGGTCGGTAAGGCTTACGGCAGGGTTGAACTCCACTCCGTTGGACTCCAGCATCCTGCGGAAGGACTCCCCTGTCATGCCGCCGACGTCGCAGAGCGTGAGCATGTCGCCGACGAACCCGCCTTCGCCCGCGGCGAGGCCGGGGACGTCGGCATATCCGCCGTTAAGCAGGAAACCATATGAAAATGAACCCTTTGCAGCAGTCGAACGCTTGAATATGACCTTCATGCCGTTGGCGAAGGTCCACAGTTCGCCGCCGGTCACAGGCTCGGCGACCATCTGCTTGAGTTTCGACTTGGCCTTGGGGACATACAGCCCGAGGGTGTCGCCCTGGCCGGACAGGCGCTCCTGCGCGGGGCCGGCGGCCGCGGAGGCCCAGCCCTCTCCGAAGGCGGCCACGAGCGGCGCGGCCCCCAGCGAATCCACCGGCGCCTCATACCGCAATGTCACGGCACGTGACGGGTCGAGCAGCGCGGACACGAAGTCATTGAACAGCTCAAGCTCCCTCTGGGAAGCTATATTCCTGGAAGTGAAGAAGTCACGGACATAGGCCGGATCGGAGAGACCCGCCCCGTAGAGGAAATTGGACTCGCATTTCTCCACCCAGCCGGCATTGGACGCCGTCGTGGACAGCGACCTCAGGAAGCGGTCCCTCGCCTCCTGGAACTCCCGCAGCGAAGCGCCGTGCGCGTCGAGCCCGCCGAGGACGGCGCCCGCGGTCCTGGTGGCGCGGACCAGGTCGTCCCTGCCGGTAACCGCGGAGAAAGAGTACAACTCCGCACCCGGCCCGGCCGCGCTGCTCCTGTATGCGGCCTCGGAACGGGCCAGAGGGATGCCGGCTTCGCGGAAAGCCCTGCCCAGCCTGTCCTGCACTATCAGCCCGAGTTCGCGCGCAAACAGTTCGGTGACGAGCGGCTGCGCGCTGTTCATGGCCTCGCGCGGCGTGCGCGGCGAGGAATACCGCACCGTCAGCGTCGCCTCGTCCTGCCGTGGAGCACGGATGAAGCGGAAGACCGGCGTGTCGGAAGGGGTCCACTCACGTGCGGGAGGCTCCGGGACGCGTTCGCGCGGAGTGACCATCATGGAGAATACGGTCATCCGCTCGCGCACGACGGACTTGTCTATGTCGCCGCTCACGACTATTGCCTGCTCGAAGGGACAAGTCTCGGAAATGTCGAAAAGAAGAAGCAGGGTGGTGTCCCTCAGGGCAGCCTGACCGACGGGCACGTCGTGGAAATAATATGTCGTAGAGGCCTCCGTCGAACGGATGAAGCCGAATTTTTCGTAACCTACGCCGAGTTTGGCAAGAAATTGGTAAGGAGTCCCGCTTTGAAAGTGAGGAAGAACCGCCAGGGCTTCCCTTGCGGCATCCTCACGGACAGGTCCCTTCTGGACGAGAGCGAAATCCGCATGTCCCTTGACGGCCGGATTGGAGACCAGATAATAGGAGATCCCGTTGGGGAGGGTACCTGTAACAACCCCGGAAGCTGCCGGTACGGAAGGCAGCGACTGTGCTCCCAGTGAAGTGGTAAGGAGAGAGAGCAGCAGCGTCACGAAAAGGGCCTGTTTGAAGTGTAATCTCATTATTTATCCGGATCTGGTACAAAAGTAAAAAAATTAATTACTACTTTTGTATTTGTTCGACTTGAAATAACTATAAACTCATTTTAGCATTATGAAAAAAATTATTCTCACTCTGGCCGCCGTCATCCTTTCCGCAGGTCTCATCTCTGCCCAGGACATGGCCCAGGCGACTGAAAAGGCTCAGAATGCCAACGAGGCTCTTGTAGCCAAAGATTATGCCAAGGCACTGGAAGGTTTCAAGGAGGCCCTCACCCTCGCGCAGGCCTGCGGTGACGAAGGTGCTGAGCTTGTAGGTACCTGCAAGTCCGTCATCCCTTCCATCGTGCTGACCATCGCAAAGAACGAAATCAAGGACGCTAAATACGACGAAGGTCTCGCCCAGCTCGATGAGGCCATCAAGGTTGCCGAGGAGTACGGCAATGACGACGTCATCGGCGAAGCCGCAACGCTCATCCCCCAGGTGAAGAAGCAGAAGGCCCTTGCATTGTACAATGCCAAGGATTATGCCGCTGCCGCCGAGGCATACAAGGAGATCCTTGCCGGCGACCCCGAGGACGGTGCATCCGCCCTGCGTCTCGCCCTCGCCCTCACCAACACCGGTGACAAGGACGGCTCCATCGCCGCCTTCAAGCAGGCCGCCGAGCACGGCCAGGCCGCAAATGCCAACAAGCAGCTCGCCAACATCTACCTCAAGGACGCCCAGCAGCTCCTGAAGGACAAGAAATACAAGGAGGCCATGGCCGCCTGCGAGGAGTCCAACGGCTTTGTCGAGAGCGCCAACGCCTACAAGCTTGCCGCTTCCGCCGCTTCGCAGCTGAAGGACAACGCCAAGGCCATCGGTTTCTACGAGAAATATCTCGAGCTCTCCCCTGACGCCAAGGACGCCAACGGCATCATCACCACCATCGCCGTCCTTTACCAGCAGGCTGGCAACAAGGCCAAGGCCATCGAGTACTACACCAAGGTCCAGAACGACCCTCAGTACGGCGCCACCGCCAAGCAGCAGCTCGAGGCACTGAAGAAGTAATGGAAATACTCGAACTTCTCGCACCGGCGAGAAATGCCGACATCGGCATCGCAGCCATCGACTGCGGTGCCGATGCCGTGTATATGGCCGGAGGGGAGTTCGGCGCCCGCAAGGACGCCGGAAACAGCATGGAGGACGTGGCCAGGCTGTGCGGGTATGCGCACCGTTTCGGAGCACGTATCTTCCTTACTGTCAACACTATATTATACGACGGGGAGCTGGAGAGGGCGCATCGGCTGATGCTGGATGCGCAGGCGGCAGGAGTGGACGCCTTCATAGTCCAGGACGCCGCCGTGACGCAGTGGGACGACATCAAAGTCCCCCTGCACGCGTCCACGCAGTGCGCTATTCGCACACCTGCGGACGCGGTTTTCCACGAAAGCCTCGGATACTCCAGGCTGGTCATCGAACGAGAGACCTCGCTGAAGACGCTGCGGGAGATACGCGGGGCGGTCGGATGCGAGCTGGAATTCTTCGTGCACGGGGCGCTGTGCGTATGCTACAGCGGCCAGTGCTACCTCTCCGAATACCTGTCGGGAAGGAGCGCGAACCGCGGGGCCTGCGTGCAGGCCTGCCGTTCGCTCTACGACCTGGCTGACGACACCGGGAAGATCCTTGTCAGGGACAAAGCCCTGCTTTCCCTCAAGGACTACCGCCTGCTGGACAGACTGGAGGAACTCGCGGAAGCCGGAGTCTGTTCATTCAAGATAGAAGGAAGACTCAAGAACGCATCCTACGTCAAGAACGTCGTCAGGGAGTATTCCATGGCGCTTGACGCGCTCGTGGCAGCGCATCCGGGACAATACCGCCGCGCGTCCTTCGGGCGCGTCACCGGCGGTTTCACCCCGGCCGCAGACCGCACTTTCAACCGCGGATACACCGAGCTCTGGCTGGACGGCCGGCGCGGCCGCTGGTCGTCGATGGACGCGCCAAAGTCGATGGGCGAATATGTCGGCACCATACGGTCGGTGCGGCGCGCCGGGCCCGCGTGCGAGCTCCAGCTCGCCACGGCGGGCGGCGTGCAGCTGCACAACGGCGACGGCTTCGCCTTCGCCGGGCGCGGAGGCGTCGTCGGCTTCAGGGGCGATGTATGCGAAGGCGTCACCATACGCTGCAAGCCGGTTGAAGGCCTGCGCAACGGCCTCAAGCTGTACCGCAACATCAACTCCGCATTCGAGCGCGAACTCGAGCGGAACATGCCCAGGAGGGAAATTGCCGTTGCACTGAATGTCAGGATATCAGGGAAATACGACATAGACATTACGGCCGTCAGCGAGGACGGCAGGCAGGTCCCCTGCCCCTTCAAGGCAGACCTCGACACTGCCGACAACCGCGAACGGCAGGAGGCAATGATCCGCGAGCAGCTCTCAAAGCGCAGCGGCCATTACTCCTTCAGCGTAGAGGCACTCGAGGTGCAGACGCCCGGCGGCGCACTTCCGCTGCTGAGCGCTTCGCTGCTCAACAGCATGCGGCGCCTGGTCGCTTCCGACCTGGATGCCCTCCCCTGCCGGCGCATCCCGATGGCCTCAGGCCGCAAGGACCCCTCCGTCAGAGTCGGGGAAACCGTCCTCTCATATAAATACAACGTGGCCAATGCGTCAGCGCGCGCACTCTACGAAGAGCGCGGAGCGCAGCGGGTGGAGCCCGCATACGAGCTCGCGCATCCTGCGGGCGCCGAGCTCATGCGCACCCGCTACTGCATCCGCTACGAGCTTGGCCTCTGCCCGGTCCATCAGGGCGCAAAGGAAAACCGCCCGCTGTTCCTGTTGAACAACGGACGGCGTCTGAAACTGCATTCCGACTGCGCGAAATGCGAGATGACTGTCACTGAAGACGCCTGAGCGTCATTCGACTACATTGAAAATCTTCCTGTAGGGATTGTTCTCCGAGAAAGGATACCAGAAGTCGGTCTGCTCCTTTCCGCAGGGATTGCCGTACTTGCAGAAATTGGTCCACGCGTCGAGCATCTCCGCACTGAGGTCATAATCCGCCTTGGTGAACGGACGCCAGCAGCGGTCGAGCGTACCGAACATGTACCACAGTTCCGCGGAATGGAAGGCGCCGGCATCATCTCCGGGAAGCTCGCGCGAGAAGATATACTCGAACACCGGCTTTCCCTCGTAATACACCCTCGACGCACAGAACTGGTCGATATCCTTCGCCTTCTGCAAACCGTCTCCCTTTGTGGAGCCGATCATATAGGGGATGTCGCAGATCTCGTTCTGGGACGCAGCCGTGGTGAATGACCTTCCGACAATCTTCATGTCCATCACGGGACCGATCTGCATGTAGCCTCCCGAAGCGATGAATTCATCATATTTCTGCATGATTTCCTGGGGGGAAGCCTCCCGCATCTGGGCGATATCCTCATAGCCGGCGAACTTGCGGAATTCCTCGCCCTGCGCCCAGACTTCGGGATATCCCCTCTCCCTGCCCTGGAGTTCAGGGTTGATGCCGCCGCCGCTCTGGATGATGGCCTTCGCGATCTTGCCCTTGTTGTCCGGCAGGCTCACCAGCGTCTGGACGCTGCGCGCTCCTGCGCTCTGTCCGAAAACGGTGATGTTGTCAGGATCGCCGCCGAAGGCCGCGATATTGCTCCGTACCCACTCGAGCGCGGCGAGCTGGTCATAAAGGGCGTAATTGCCCGAACGGCCCTCAGCGCCTTCCTCATTGGAGATGGACTCGTGGCCGAAAAAGCCGAAGATGCCTTCGCGGTAGTTTATGGTGACGAGGATGACGCCGCGCGAAGCCCAGGCGTCCCCGTCGAAGGTGATCTCGTTGCTGAAACCGTGGTCGAACGCGCCTCCGTGGATCCACATGGCCACGGGAAGCTTGCTCCCGGTATTACCGACGGACTTGGAAGGAGCCCATACATTGAGGTAGAGGCAGTCCTCGCTCATCTCGGGCATGCCGTCGGAGTAGAACTCCTTGCCGTACAAGTCCATGCCGCTGAGGTCCTTCTGCCAGGGAATCGGGCCGAAATGGTCCGCAACCTTCACGCCACCCCATGCCTTGACGGGCTGGGGCTCGCGCCAGCGGAGGTCGCCCACCGGAGGGGCCGCATAAGGAATGCCCTTGAAAACGGTGACACCCTTCGCCGCGGAAGGGACGCCCTGGAGAAAACCGCCGTCCACCTTGAGGACAGGCTGTTTCTGGCTGCATGACACGGCTCCGAGCAGGAGGGCAGCCATGAGTATTTTCACGAAAGGTTTCATGCTCGTAAATTTATCGCTGCAAAGATAAGGAATTTTTAATACTCTTGACCCAGAATTAAAACATGGGGACGGCTAAAATAGTTATCTTTGGAAATATAAATGCACGAAACCATAACCGATAAACAATCATGCGAAAGACATCCGTGAAAAGCATCCTGGTCCTGGTGGCCATGGTGCTCGCGTCCCTGCCGTCCTTCGGACAGCAGAGGGCCACGTTCTGCAACCCGCTCGACGTCTTCGCCGGCAATGAAAGGGCCGGTCGCGGCGGCGAGCCGGTGGTCCTGGTGTACCAGGACGACTACTACCTGTTCGTCTCCCACAGGAGGGGGTACTGGTATTCCCCCGACTTCCAGAACTGGACCTACGTCGACGCTCCGAACTTCCCCGGAGGCGTCGTCTCCGTGGTCGACATGGAAGGCACCCTCTATGCCTGCTCGATGAACAACCGGCGTGTCTGCCGCTGCGAGAACCCCAAGACCGGAGAATGGACCGTCCTGGAACAGCAGCTGGACAGCGACCGCTACGGCGACGCCAACATGTTCTATGACAACGGCCACCTGTACATGTACTTCGGCTGGTCCCAGCTCATGCCCTTCAGGGTGGTAGAGCTTGATACCAAGACCTTCAAGGAGATAGGCGAGCCCATTGACCTCTTCTACAGCGACTACAAGAAGCACGGCTTCGAGACCCGCCGCAAGGAGGATGTCATCTACTCCATCTTCAACGGCCGCCGCGACTACTTCGCCGAGGAGTATCCCTGGATCGAAGGCCCCTGGATGACCAAGCATAACGGCAAGTACTATCTCCAGTATGCCGCCATCGGCCTCGAGTTCCTCTCGTACTCGCACGGTGTATACGTCAGCGACAGCCCGATGGGACCTTTCACTTATTCAGAGCACAACCCCCTGACCTTCAAGACCACCGGTTTCGCCGTAGGCGCAGGTCACGGCAGCACCTTCCATGACAAGAACGGCCACCTCTGGACCATCTGCATGATTCCGGCCAGCTACGGCGGTGCCGGGCGCGGATCCGAGCTGGCCATCTACCCGACCGACGTGGACGAGGACGGCGTGATGTACTCCAACGTCTCCTTCGGAGACTATCCCCAGTACTATCCCGCCTCCCGCAAGGACGGCGTGGACAACTATACCGGCTGGAAGCTCCTCTCCCACAAGAAGAAGGTGACCGTATCCTCCACCGCCGAGGGCAGCAACCCCAACTACGGCGTGGACGAGCAGTTCATGACCAACTGGGTGGCCGAGACCGGCGATCCGGGCGAGTTCTTCCAGGTGGACCTCGGCAAGGTATCCGACATCTATGCGATACAGTGCAACTTCGACCACGTCGGAGCCGAGCAGCCGGCCCGCGGAGCCGGCGGCTTCGGCGCTCCCCAGCCGCTCCCCGAGCACTACCAGTGCTTCTACATCGAGACCTCCATCGACGGCGTCAAGTGGACGAAGGTACTTGACAAGAGCGACAACAAATTCGACCTCCACCACGACTACAACGAGTTCCTGAACCCCGTCCAGGGCCGCTACGTCCGCGTCACCAACGCCGCGCAGTGCCACGACGGCGCCAAGTTCTGCATGAAGGACCTCCGTATCTTCGGCAACCCTTACTCCGCAGGTTCCGTCAAGGTCGGCGACGTCAAGGTCGTCCGCAACCCTGAGGACCGCCGCGAGGCCTCCCTGCTCTGGGAGCCCGTACCTGGCGCCGACGGTTACATCGTCCGTTACGGCATCGAACCGGACAAACTCTACAACAGCTACATCCTCTACGATGCCAACCAGATCACCATCCGCAGCCTCAACACCGATCCCGAGTACTTCTTCGAAGTCGAATCCTTCGACTCCGGCCTTGACTATTACCGCGAGGTCAGCGAGGAGGTCAACGGCACCGGCGGCGAGATCGAGCTCAACAACGGCAACCGCAGTTTCGCCTACAGCGCGGGCAACCAGACCCAGCGCTTCATGATCAAGGAAGGCGTGGACGAGTACGTCTTCGAGAACATCACCCCCGGCACCTGGACGCTGAACCACACCCTCGGTCCCGTCCTCTGGTCCGGCACGCTCACCGAGGCCGACCTCATCGGCGAGGGTGAGCCCGGCATCACCGCCACCCTCACCGACATGGGCAAGGGCACCACTACCAACGGCGAGATGGTCATGAAGGTGGTCCGCGGCCCCAAGGCAGGCAAGATCGTGGTGAACATACTCCATGACGTCGTCATGGGAGGCTGGTCCCTTCCCGGACCGGGTGCCCCCGGCCGCGCCCAGACGCTCGCCTCGCCCGTCGTCAACCCCGACAATACCGTGACCTTCAACTTCCGCTCCAACACCGCGAAGAAAGTCCAGGTGAGCACCCAGTTCGCCGGTACCCAGGACATGGAGAAGCGCGACCTGGGCCTGTGGACCATCACCCTCGGACCGGTCGAGCCCGACATGTACCCGTACAGCTTCATCGTTGACGGTGTCCAGACCATGGACCCGCTCAACCCCGACTGGTTCCCCAACGAGACCTTCAAGAACAGCATCGTGGACGTCCGCGGACAGGGAGAGCCCCTCGTGCATGCGCTCAAGAACGTGCCCCACGGAGCCGTGGACTATGTCAACTACTGGTCCGAGACCCTCGGAGTCTTCGGCAACGCAATCGTCTACACACCGCCGAGCTACTACAAGAACAAGAACAAGAAGTATCCCGTCTTCTACCTGATCAGCGGCACAACAGACACGGAGGAAGTCTATTACAAGGTGGGAAGGATGAACCTCATCCTCGACAACCTCGTCGCCGAGGGCAAGGCGAAGGAGATGATCATCGTCCTGCCTTACGGCAATCCTTCGAAGTACTATCCCAACGGCCGCGCACCCCGCATGGGTGACATGTTCACGCAGGACCTCATCAAGGACCTGATGCCTTACGTCGAGAAGAACTACCGCACCCTCAACGACCGCGACCACAGGGCCATCGGAGGCTTCTCCCGCGGCGGCAACCAGGGCCTTGCGGCCGGCCTGACGAACCTCGACAAGTTCTCGTGGCTCTGCTCGTACAGCTCCTTCACCAGCACCACGCTGCCCGGGGGCATCTATGACGACCCTAAGCTCAACGACAAGATCCATCTCTTCTGGCTCGGCGTCGGCACTGACGACTTCCTTTACGGCAACGCCAAGGACTACATGGATTTCCTCGACAGCAAGGGCATCAAGAACGTCAAGGTGTTCACCCACGACAAGTTCGGACATACCTGGATGAACGCCAAGTATTTCCTCGACCAATCCCTTCCCCTCCTTTTCCAAGAATAAGACGATATGAAAGCATATAGATTCATTTTCGCGGCGGCACTGATCCTCGCCCCGCTGTTCGCCCAGGCCCAGCCCGCCGCCGGCGAAGGCCAGCGCCTCACCCCGCAGGTCATGGCCCGCATGTTCCCTGCCGGAGTCGTCTCCCCCGAGTACAACGCCGACGGCAGCGTGACGTTCCGCTTCCAGGCTCCCGATGCCAAGGAGGTGAAGCTCGACTGCCAGATGCTCTCCCAGGCCGTACCGATGTACAAGGACGCCAACGGCGTCTGGACCATCACCGTCACCCCCGGAAAGCCGAACATCTACCCTTACTGCTTCCTTGTCGACGGGATGCAGGTGGCAGACCCCAACAACATGTTCATATTCCCCAACGAGGGATTCAAGAACTCCCTGGCCGACGTGCGCGGCCCCGTCCCGTCCGTCCAGGACATCCAGGACGTGCCGCACGGCAAGGTCAGCTACCGCTACTATCACTCCAAGACCTGCGGCATCGACCGCGTGATGTGCGTGTACACCCCGGCCGGCTATGACCCGAACGGATCGGAGAGGCTGCCGGTGCTGTATCTCATCCACGGAATGACCGACACCTACGAGACATGGTTCAAGGTGGGACACATGAACAACATCCTCGACAACCTCATCGCCCAGGGCAAGGCAAAGAGGATGATAGTCGTGATGCCTTACGCCAACCCCTATCCCGAGATGATCCTCCAGGGCAAGGCCGAGCGCTATGACTCCATGGGCACCGACATCGTCACCAACGAGATCATGAAGGATGTCAAGCCCTTCATCGAGGCCAACTACAAGGTCAGGACCTCGGCGGCCGACCGCGCCGTCGCGGGCTTCTCGCTGGGCGGCCGCCAGGCACTCGCCTGCGGTCTCGGCAACTCCAAGTCCTTCCAGTATGTCTGCGCCATGGCCCCTGCCATCTTCGGAGAGGAGTACAAGACCAATTTCTCCAACGGTACATATGATTCCCTGGCGAACGTCAAGAAGAACGTCAAGTTCCTTTGGATCGGCACAGGCACCTCGGACTTCCTCATCGAAGCATCCCGCGGCCTCGACTCGTACCTTACCGAACAGGGCGTGAAGCATACCTTCTACACCCCTGACGGAGGGCATACCTGGATGAACTGCCGTGACTACCTCACGCAGATAGCCCAGAAACTCTTCAAATAGGATCCCGGATAACAATCAGAGGATGGCTGATAAGTCCTATTGACTTTGAGGCCATCCTCTTTTCGTTTATCATTGATCGTTCGGGTAATGAGGTAAAAATCGCAGGCAGGGTGCCCGGCAAACCTTTCGCTTCGCTCCATCCCTCCCACGCCTTCCGGCGCGGGCCACTCCCGATCACGAGGCCACGGGCGGCCACGGGTTTGCCAGGACACCCTGCCCGACCCTCTTCGATTTCTTCCGGGTACGTTTCATGCGTTTCAAGGCCCTTTTTGCTCCATATGCGACATTATAATCCTGCATAAGGAGCAAAAACGTACGTAGAACTGCGAAAATGCTCTCGCCGACTGCTCCACAAGAGAAATGCGAAAATAGCTATTCTTTTGAAATTCAATGGAATAGCTATTGCTTTTCTGCTAATTTATTACTATCTTATAATTGCTAAATAAACAAGTGACCTATCACAGATCAGCAATGACAAAGGTGGTCTTTAAATCCTACAATCAAAACGATTATCTTCTTTTCCGCCCATTCCGGGTGACTTTATCTCGGAGAACGATCCGGTTCGCGTTCTGAACGCCGCCGTGGACCACATGAACCTACGTACCATCAAGGACTGACGTAGACGGTCCAGCCAGTGGACCTTCTACAGCATTTTCAGCCTCGAAAAGGGGGAATATGAATATGGGGAAAGGGATGAAATAGCTGGGGGAAAAGAGGATGACATCAAAGTCCTATGGACTTATCAGTCATCCTCTTTTATATTTCCGGAATCGATCCGGAGGATGGGCAGGCTATTTCTTCACCACGTGGTCCAGCCAGGTATCCAGCGCGCTCGTCCACTCATTCTTGAACAGCATGGTGTCGTTCCAGCCGTAGCCATGGCCGCCGGAGGGAAAGATGAGCAGCGTCGCGCTGACCTTGTTGGCCAGGAGAGCCTCGTAGTAGCGCAGGCTGTTGGCAGGCGGCACGAGGAAGTCGTCCGAGGCCAGGGTGATGAATGCGGGAGGGGTGTCCGGCGTCACGTGCTTCTCGTTGGAATAAAGGTCTATCAGTTCCTGTGAGGGGTTCTCTCCGAGAAGCCCGTCCAGCGAACCCTTGTGCGTGAAGGAAGGGTCCATCGTGATGACAGGATAGATAAGTATCTGGAAATCAGGACGCGTGACCGCATCCTTGTAATGCGTGGCTATGGTCGAGGCGACGTGGCCTCCGGCCGAGGTGCCGATGACGCCGACCGAGGTGATGCCGAGGTCGGTGCGGCCGCGCATGATGCGGATGGCCTCGGTGACGTCGCTAAGAGGCACGTCATGGTGTCCGCGGGGCATGCGGTACAGCAGCACGCAATAGGTGATGCCGCGGGCGTTGAACCAGTCCTTGAAGTTGCGGGCCTCGTGGGAGAGGGAGAGCATGGAATAGCCGCCTCCGGGACACATGATGATGCACTGGCCGTTGGGATTGCGGGCAGGATACACCTCCATCAGGGCCTCGGTGTAATTGTTGGCTACGGAGCGTCTGGGATCCTGGCTGGCCGGGGCCTGATATTCATAGGCGTTGGGAGCCCCGTTGGGCCATATCCTGACAGTGTCTACGCGCGGGCCGAAGAAGCCTGCGAAGGAGGCGGGAAAACCGCCCGGGCGTCCGCCCGTGGGCTGCGCCATGGCCGCCACCGCAGCCAGCACGCAAGCGATACTGATGATCAGTCGTTTCATGATTTGCAGAATTAAATTTACCCAAATGTAAGCAATTTTATTAACTTTGTAAAACATGAACCATACCGAAAGATTATGAAAAAGACCATCATCATCCTTATCATGGCCGTGGCGTGCATCAGCTGCGGCGTACAGGCCCAGTCGGGAAGCACGGCAAGACAGAATAATACCGAAATCCGCGAGGCGACAAGGGAGAGCGCACGGCAGAACCGTGTAAGCCGCAGGGAGATCGACCGCAGCCAGGACAGGATCCGCCGGGCGAAGCAGGATATCAGCAATGCCTCGGACGAAGTCAAGTCGCTCAAGGCCGCGGTCAAGGAGCAGAAGCAGGACCTCAAGGCCATGAAGAAGGAGTACAATGAAGCGAAGAAGGCCATGAAGGCCAGCGGTTCCCTTTCCAGGGATGACAGGGACCGCCTCAAGCCAATGGAGGATGACATCAGGAGGCTGGACTCCAGGATCGACGACAATGAAAGGCGTATCAAGAAACTCGAGCGCCAGATCAAGGAGAACAAGAGCCTGATCAAGGAGGAGAACGCCTCAATAAAGGAGAGCAAGAAAGCCCGCAGCGACGCCCGGGACAACCTCAGGGAAGTCAAGAAAAACGCCCGCAACGCCGATTAAACCAAAAAGAAAGGCGACCCTTGAACGGGTCGCCTTTCTTTTACGATGGCACCGGTCAATACATCGACGAGAAGTCGCTGCCGCCGGTCAGGATCGGGTAGATGTTGGCCGGGAAGCAGAGGCTCTGGTAGATGGTGTACTCGCTCTGGGAGATGGCCTCGACGTTGTCGATGTAGATGCGCTCCCTGGGAGTGTTGCGGTCGATGGCGGGATAGCAGCGTCCGGCACGGGTCTGGAGGCCGGGACCGAAGACGATGATGCCCGGGCGGATGCCCCAGTGCATCTCGTGGTTGGTGTACTCGGTCTCACGGTCGTGAGGGTGATGCACCTGATTGTAGCCGAGGCTGGTCATGAAGCACTTGCCCATGGGGTTGAGGCCGAGGATGTAGTCCATCAACTGGCTGACGCCGTCGATGTACTTGTCCTCTCCCGAGAGTCTCCAGTAGAGCATCATCGGATAGGCATACTGGCCCTGGGCGGTATTGCTGCCCCACCAGCGGAGGGTGGCGGGCGTACCGACGGGATAGGCGTTCATCGCCAGGTACTCGAGCTCCTTGTCGGCGGTCTGCCTGAGCGCCTCCGTGAAGATGGTCTTCACGGTCGGGTCGGCCTGGCGCGTCTTGGTCAGGAGGTACGAGCAGAAGAAGGAAGGCAGCCAGGCGCTGCGGGCGAAGGCCTCGGTGCCCTGGTTGAAGGTATTGACGATGCCCATGACGTCCTGGGCGTGCTCCTTCACATAGTCGTGGTACACTTCCTCACCGGTCATCAGGTACATCTCGACGTTCCAGTACATGTCGAAGGTCGGGAAAGCCTTGCCCTCGAGGGTGGTGCGGGCAAGGGCGGCGCGCTCCATGAGCTGCTGCGCGCGCTCCGGCCGGTACGGCTGGATGATGCGCGCCAGGTGCACGAACAGCGCCGACGCCCATGCGGCGGTATTGTCGTTCAGGACCTCGGTTCCGAACAGGTGGTCCTCGCGGTCATAGGTCGTGAAGGGGGAATAACCGGTGGTCTCGGTGCCCCAGGGCATCTGACCGGTCTCGGTCTGCACATACTCCCAGAACATCGTGCCCCACTCGGCCTCGTCGATGATGTCGGGAATGCCGTTGCCCTTTCCGAGGATATTGAAGTTCTCGTCAAACTTGTCCGGGATGTTGAACTGATCGTCCGTGAAGAACTCCGGGAACATCTCGAAGGTGGTGAGGAGCGAAGAGGAGACGTCCATGTGGTAGGTACGGCGGTCGGCGTCACCGGCATCGTGATAGCCTCCCCAGGCCTTGATGGTCGGCTCCTCGCCAGTAACGCGCAGGCGGGCCTCGCCGATGGGGCCGTAGGTCAGGTAAACGGTCTCGTGGCAGGGCTTGGTGCGGATATCCCAGTCAGCGTAAGGCTTGACCACGGGCACGCCGCAGCGCTGGTGGTAGAGGGCGCGGAAGCTTGTCCAGCCGGACTTCTTCGAGAAATCGCCTCCTACGCCGAAGGGATAGGACGAGCCGAATCCCTTGACGACGACCTTGTAAGGACCGCCCTCGGGGACGGCGGAAAGGTCGATGCGGTACACATAGTCGCCGGAGGAGCGGTCCTCGCCGATCTCCTTCACGGTACCGGTAACAATCTTCTTCCCCCTCCTGTCGATTACGTAATAATCGGGCAGGGCGCCTTCGATCTTCTTTGCGCCGCCGTCACCGAGCCATACGGCGAGGTTGGCGTAGCGCACGTGACCGAGGGCGCTGTAGCCCACCTGGTTGGTCTTGATGGCCTCGCAGAAGACTTTCTTCTCCCTGAAACGGAACGCAGCCTTGCCGTAAGGGGTCCTGAGCACATAGCGTTTGCCGGGTTTGAGCTTGTCCACGGTGATATAGATGTGATGCTCGCTGCCTGCAGCCTCGGTGACGAACTTGTTGATGGCCTTGGCGGGCTTGCGGTTGACCTTCCACGCGGAAAGGTCGGAGATGTCGATACCTTCGAGGTTGACGACGTCGCTCTCGAAAAGCAGGGTGATGACGTTGTCGGAGGCTGTATAGACCTCCTTGAGAGTCAGGGACTCGTCCGGAGCTCCGGGCTCATCCACGTAGACCGGCCTGGACGGCTCGGCGGCGGAGATGCTCAGCAGGGCTGCCAGCGCAATGCAGGGGATTGCGATACGATTTTTCATAATTGGGCGGGTATAAGTTGGTTATGGTTCAGTGTCAGCGCATCTTGGAGGAGAGCAGGGTCTCCATGTCCGCCGCAGTGAGCGCGGCGCCGGCCACGGTGCCGTCGGGAGCGACGAGGACCATCGTCGGGATCCAGCGGATGCCGAAGGCCTCGGAAACGGGATTGTTCTCCTTCCACTTTATGAGATTGGATACCTGTGGCCAGGCGAAGCCCTGCTCGTCCAGGCATTTCTTCCAGGCTTCAGCGTCGTGGTCGAAGGAGATGCCGAGGAATTCGACTCCCTTGGGGCTGAAGGCCCCGTAGAGGTCCTTGACCGCGGGGAATTCCCTGCGGCAGTCGGGGCACCAGCTGGCCCAGAAGTCCAGCACCACCCATTTGCCGGCATAGTCCGACAGCCTGACGGTCACGCCGTCGGGAGTGTTGAGTTCGAGCGCAGGAGCGGGGCTGCCGCTCTTTACTCCGGGCATGTACTGCGACATGTCCTGGGTTTCAGCGGCGGGCTCAGCCTCAGTCTTTTTCTGCCTGTTCCCGCACGCGGCGATGCAGGCGCAGAGGGCCATGACGGCCAGAATCTTGATAATCTTCATTATAATGCTTGGTTGAGGAATTCGACGAATCCGTCTATGCTGAGGTTGTATCCGCGTACGGGGGCCAGAAGGTTCCCGTCGCTGTCCAGCAGCGCATAGTTGGGCTGGGAGTTCACCCCGAAGCGCGTCCGGGCGATGTAGGAATTGACGCGGCCCACATCCTTGAGGACCTTGCCTTCATCGGTGGTGACCCACTGGCTTTCGGGGAGCCTGGTCTTGTCGTCGTTGTGAAGGGCGACCATGATGAAGCGGTCGCGCAGGAGCGACAGCACCTGCGGGTCGCTCCAGACGCGCGCCTCCATCTCCCGGCAGTTGACGCAGCCGTAGCCGGTGATGTCCACGAAGACGGGCTTGCCGGTCCTCTTCGAGGCCGCAAGCGCGTCGTCGATGTTGTCATATCCGGTCAGGCCGTGAGGCATCTGGAGGGTGGGGCCGTCCGCGGAGGGCGCCGCGGCCTGGGCCTGCGGCGCCGCCGGAGCATAGGCCCCTATGACGAAGTCCTGGGTCTCGATTGGCGGCAGATAGCCCGAGAGGGCCTTCAGCGGGGCGCCCCACATGCCCGGCACCATATAGACCACGAAACTGAACACGGCGATGGCGAGGGTGAGACGCAGCACGGAGATATGCTCCACCGGCGAGTCGTGCTTGAAGCGGAGCTTGCCGAGGAGATAGAATCCCAGGAGCGCGAACACCACGATCCAGATGGCGAGGTACACCTCGCGGTCAAGCAGATGCCAGTGATAGGTCTGGTCGGCGGTGCTGAGGAACTTCAGGCCGAGGGCGACCTCGACGAAGCCCAGCACTACCTTGACGCTGTTCAGCCAGCCGCCGCTCTTAGGCAGCCCCTTCAGGAGCGAAGGGAAGAGCGCAAAGATGGTGAACGGCAGGGCGAAGGCCAGCGAGAACGCCAGCATCGTGATCATGGGGGTCCAGAACTCGCCCTGTGTGGACTTGATCAGCACGGTACCGACGATGGGGCCCGTACAGGAGAAGGACACCAGCACAAGGGTGAGGGCCAGGAAGAACACGCCGCCGAGTCCGGCCTTGTCGGAGTTCTTGTCGGCGCTGTTGGTCCACTTCGAAGGAAGGACGATCTCGAAAGCCCCGAAGAAAGAGGCGGCGAAGACCATGAATATAGCGAAGAACAGCAGGTTGGGCAGCCAGTGCGTGGCGAGCCAGTTGAAGATGTCGCTCGTAACCGTGGCGCCTCCGAGTATCCTCGTCAGGCCTATTATGATGGATATCGGTACAGTGTACAGAAGCACTATGAAAAGGCCATACATGGCCGCGCGCAGACGGCCACGGGCCTTGTTCTCGGAGCCTTTGAGGAAGAATGAAACGGTCATCGGGACCATCGGGAACACGCAAGGCGTAAGGAGCGAAGCGAGGCCCCAGAGTATGGCTTCGATGATGAGCGACCAGAGGGAGCCGTCGGTGTCGGCGGCCGCCGCGCCGCCCCTGGCGGGCGCCAGGGCCGCACCTCCGCCGGCCGCGGACGGCGATCCCGCCTCGAACTCCCAGTCCTCGGGCATGCCGCAGAAATCCCCGGAACAGGTCTGGAAAGTGACGGTGCCCTTTACTTTCCCGTCAGGAGAGCGGAACTTCTGTTTGAGGATATACGTTCCCATGGCAACCGTCTCGCCCTTATAGTCGGACGGGGTGTATACATCTTCAGGGTCCCCCACGGCTTCCGCACCTTCAAGTTCTATCGTAGCGGAAGTGTAAGGGTCGGTCAGCGGATGGGTATAATAGCCGGAGGCTACATTGCCCGTCAGGACAAGCTCGTAGATACCGTCCCCGGCCGGCTCGACGGCGGCAGTCCACTTGATGGACTGCGCCAGCGCCGGCACGGCCGCGGCGAGCAGCAGGGCAAGCAGCAATGGAGCAATTCTCTTCATAAAGTCTTCTTGTTGAATACAGAAAACAAATATACAATCTTTTTTGTGTATATTTACGGAAACAAAACGACTCGACAATGAAAAAAACGATCCTCTCGGCCGCCCTTTGTTTCCTGACGGTGGCCTCGTTCGCCTGCACGAACCTCATCGTGGGCAAGAAAGCTTCCGTAGACGGGAGCGTAATGTGCACCTACAACTGTGACGGCTTCGGATTCGCCCAGCCCCTGGGCTTTTATGCCCCCGGCCGCCACGCCGCCGGAGAAATGATCTCCGTGCGCGGCTTCGGCCCTTCCGCCGGAGGGCGCTACATCGCCCAGGCGGAATACACATACGGCGTCGTGGGCCTGATGAACGAGAACCAGGTGACCATCGTGGAGACCACCTGGGACGGACGCGAGGAACTCCGCAACCCCGAGGGATACCTCGATTATTTCACCCTGATGGACCTGGCCCTGCAGCGCAGCGCCAGCGCCCGTGAGGCCATCGCGGTCATCGACGGCCTGGTGCAGGAATACGGCTACGGCTCCACCGGAGAGAACTTCGTCATCGCCGACAAGGACGAGGCCTGGATCTTCGAGATCATCGGCAAGGGTCCCGGGCGCAAGGGAGCAGTCTGGGTGGCCCTCCGGGTCCCCGACGACTGCATCTGCGCCTACGCCAACTCCAGCCGCATCCGCCAGTTCCCCCAGGCGAAGAAAGCTGACAAGAAGCTCGGCTTCTGCGTCGTCGAAGGCGAATGCATGTATTCCGCCGACGTCATCTCCTTCGCCCGCGAGAT